>Ga0116231_10001590_pt1 | contig 46743 bp, 30 predicted proteins | sample S1TSphgellanicum_2_FD_89695 | JGI IMG/M metagenome (GOLD analysis project Ga0116231, IMG submission 89695) | Host-associated microbial communities from peat moss isolated from Minnesota, USA - S1T2_Fd - Sphagnum magellanicum MG | ecosystem: Host-associated > Plants > Peat moss > Unclassified... | reverse complement strand
GTCAGTTGCCATTTTAGCACACAAACTTAATAGATATATTGGTAATTGCAATGATCAGATTGCCCAGAAAAACAATTTTGCCAATAATAATAATATGCTGAATGCCAAAGGTATTATTATGATGCATGTGAAAATTGGCTGCACCACAAACCATAACCATTATGAACAGGGAGGGGTTCTGAATACTGGAACTTATCAACATACAAAAACAAAGAAATAATTTTCAACAGATTGATACCTACTAAATAAGTAACTTACAAGTTGAACAATGTTGGGATATATTTGCTGTCTCTGGTCTATTCCCATGGTCAGCTGTATGTTACTATCTCACAGGTCACAAGCAATGCAAACATCAAGATTTTCAGCGGCCAGGGTCCCCATGGATACATGCAAAATGTTGTATATAAAAAGGTTTTGGAAATGTAGTTTGTAATTGTAATTTTGTAATATGTGTCGTCAAATACACACACACCTGTGCATTAGGCATGGGGTTCAAACTAGTAAATTGTGTATACTACAAGGGTTGTAAGATTAGGGTTTGTGTTGGACGGTTCTTGACCTTAATGAAGAACAGCTTCAATTCCACACACAAAAATGGAACCCCCAGTTGGGTTCTGGGTCCAGTTCTTGAAAAGCATGGTTCTGGTCTGGTCCAGGTAACCTGGTCCTGAATGAACCAGTGATTAACTGCCAACTAACCTCCAGTTAGCCCTCAGTTCAAAAAAGACATTCCAAGAAATATATATATTTTCAAATTTTTGGTTTTGGAATTGGATCTGGGTCCTCTTCTGGTTTGGCTCTTGCTTGATCCAACTGATTTTGGTTCAATTCTTATTAACCAGAATCGACAATTCTAACCACCCAAACCTGGTAACCACCCAACACTGGAGTGAACCAACCAGGGCTCTAGGACACCACAAGGGATGGAATGGTGGATGTACAAGAAACACTTTTTCATTGGGTTCCCCTTTTGTACCCAACCACAGTGGTTAACTTTACTACCTACCTACGAACAACCCACTAGCCTTTACCTATGTATTGATTATTAACCATGTACATATCATTACTAGATGTACATGGTTAATCGATAGATTTTTAAACCCTTGTGGATTGTTAGTGGGTAAGGGCTAGTGGGTTGTTAATAGGTAGGTAGAAAAGCTAATAACTGTGGTTAGATACGGAACTGAAAATCAATGGGAAAGTGTTTCTTGTCCTCCCACCATCCATCCCCCCATGACTCAATCCCGCAGCTGTTGGTTCACTCTAGACCACATGACTTTCCAATTGTGAAAACTTGTGTGTAGGGAGACAAGTACCAACTTATCATAAGCTATCCCTTAAAGGCCTCAAAAAGGACCTTGTTTTTTTCTTCCCTCTCACTCTTGTGAGTGCCCAAAAAGGAACTCACATTTCACAAAATAGAGTTATTCATAAACTCACTCCACTAGGTGGTGAGAACGACTGGTTTCAGTATTATAAAAGGGCATCAAATAAGTAACGAGCAATGAAGATTTTACAAAATGAAATAACTGGGACCCAAACTAGTTTTTCCACCAATTTTGGTGGTAAATTGAGTTTCATCCTGACTTTCCTTTTTCCTGAGCGCCTCCACTGCTGCTACTGCTCATACCTGTACAACCACTATAATTAGTCTTGAACCTTGTGCATAAAATGCTAAGTTTTAACATTCCATATTGAGATTTAATAAAATTTCCTTTCTTTGCAAATACCACTGAAAGAGGGGATAGGGGGTGAAAGACAGGGTGAAGACAGGGTGACTTTATGGATAACTCTAATAACACTTGGTGAAATTTTCACAAAAGGTGAGACCGGATGAAAACTGCATAGCCTAGTACATACACACATGTAGTTGTCTAGTCTGTTGATTGCCCGACCAAAAGAAGCCTGAATCAAAAGATCAAAACCTTGGTCAAGATCGACTTGCTACAATCATAATAATGCACCCAGCTTCTACACTTCACTCTTATGAAGAAAATGTGGTTGCATTATGATGCAACTTGTGACCAACAAGAGTCTAATGCATAAAATGGTATTATGCGAGTACTAGTACTACTACTTCTATTACATAAGACAAAATTATGATTTCTTCAACCCACTATAATAATGAGGTCAAAATTGATGTGTGATACCTTGCCAAACAAAACAATACATACAACACAAGATCCGTATGTATGTGTAATGTATGCAAAACACACACACACACATTTGCTCCTTTTGCTCTTTTTTCCCCTCTTTTTGAAGATCCGCCATATCACTTTTGCTTTCTAAAGATCTTGTAGCTGAAACCTATGATGAATATTGATTTTCCCCAGGGCAAAATGCCCACCACTAGTGTTTCTTCATGAGCCCATTTCTCCAATTGTTTTGTTTTGTTTTGTTTTGTTTTTTTCCAAACATCCTAAACCACACTAATAAAAGACTAGTACATCCAATGCACAAACTCTCAATTCTTTTCTATTTTGTTTTGTTTTGTTTTGTTTTTTTCAAAACATCCTAAACCACACTAATAAAATCCTAGTACATCCATTGCACAAACTCTCAATTCTTTTGACTTCAAAACCACTCCTACATTTGTCCTTATACCAATTGGGAGTAAAAGGACCCCTACAAAATAGTGAGAGCCATTGTAAAAATCATTTTTAAATACTTTCAATATAATTGAATTTTCCCAAGAATATCACATAAATTTTGTGGCCTTGACATATTTTTTCATCACCAAAAAAAAAATTGAGGGAAAAATTGCAAAGATTATAATGTACCTTTTTTCTTTTGCCACACTAGGTTTCTAATTCAATAGAGTGATTTCCCAAGCATAATATCTAAGCGACAAACATACTTTCAAAACTACTCACACAATCTTAGTATCGAAAAACACATACAATAATGGGCAACCTTGGAAGAAAACAAGAGCCTAGAAACTTTAGGTATTTCAGTTTTTAATGGTTATCTTGTTGTAGATAATGGTACTAAAGTTTAGTGAAAAGATAAATCAAAAGTTTCAGAAGCTACAAGTTGTGCCTTGTGAATGCTACTATCCAAGGGCAAACATGCTCCAAGACAACTTATGGTTGAAAGAGTGGTTTGAAACTCCAAATGACTTCAGATTTGAGTCAAAATATTGTAAGAAGCACCTTAAAAAAATCCTTGAGTATTCTTCATGATCCAATATGAAAGGAAGGAACTTGAAATGAGCAAAAATAAGATTTTGTGGAAACTGGAATCTTGACCAAACAATCAACAAGTTCACCTAAGTTACTAAAACTCTATGGCTTACAAAATTTTCTATATATTTTTATTTATTTATTTATTTATTATTATTATTATTATTCATATTGTGATGATGTGCATTGAGTGGCATAATCCACCCCCTTTGCATGTTGCATGGGAGCACATGGATGAAATTGACCACTTGGATACAATTAACTTTATGGATGAAAGTTTGATGGCATCAATGAAATTAATTACTAGTTGAATCCAACCACATAATTTATATTAATGGCATACGACAACCATATGAGTGATGGTCATCCATGAATTTAATTACATTTATGTCATTGAAATTTATCCATTTGGTACCTTTTACCATGATCTATGTTGTCAATTGATAAATTTATTCCTTTTCATCTATTATAATTTCAACTACATAGTGGGTCATGAACATGTAATCATTCATGTGGTATGGTCTATTTTTGTCATCAATTTCATCCATGTGCATTCATTTCCCTTTTGGTAGATTTATTATTGAAATTCAATTCCATTGATGTTGTTAAAATTCATCCATGTCATTCATTTCACCCATGTGAACAATTGCATTTGTATGGTCAATACATTATTTTCATTCATCAATGTTTATTTCTATGCCCAATTACGTGTAATGAATTTCATTCATAAATTTAATTTCATCAATGCAACAAACAATCCACTTTCATTGAATATTTAATCAAAAGAATTCATTTCAATAATCTTGTCCACAAATGTAATTTCATCTATTTGGTATATTTCACCATTGAAATTTATTTTTGAGCTAAATTTATCATGTTGTCAAATTTGATTTCTTTCAACAACCTTTGTTTCTTCCTTCTCACCCTTCCTTTCCCAACCTTAAATTTTTTTTATTTTCTTAAAAATTTCTCCCATTTCCCTTGACTTGTTTTTTTCTTCCTTTTGGTGTTCCCTTCTATTCTTTTTCCTTTCCCATCCCAAAGTAACCCCTACCAAGAACTACCTATGGTTGGTCATCATAGGTTATCTCTTATGTCAATCACTATCTATTTTCCACCTTGGAACTAATTTAAGAGTTGTGGTTTCTATAACCATTTATAAAAGCCTTCAAGAAACTCATCACAATTGAGCTTCCATACTTCCAAATGCTAAGGGAGTTGGTATGGAGGTAGGTAGGTACATAAACCTAAAGAATAAGGCATGATTTTCTTTTATAATATAAGTTTCTAAACTTACAAAATATAATACAATTTTTGAAAAGCCTTTGAGGTGTAGTGAAACAAACTCCCCAAAATAGAACATATTGGCATGTGAAACACATCTTGCATTATGTGTATAACCATGATGACATTCCAAAGCTCTTCCCCACTTTGAAAACGCTTCTTTTGTCTCTTGACCATGATTGGTTCAATCCATTGCAAAACCCTTTGCCCCATTAGATTTGCCATGACATAATTGGTCAAAGTTCCATTACAACCCTTGGCCACTAGAGTTGGTAAGCAAATGATTGTTAAAAATTTCATTGTAACCTTTTGACAACCATTTGTTTGGCTATCATAAATTACCCAAAATTCCGTTGCATTTCGATTGTTTACATGTCTAAAGAAATAACTAAGTACTGCCAAAAATATATAGGGATGTTTATATTGTTGCCTTTCATATTTTTAATAAAATAATTTGGCTAAAGTGACTTATGAATGATCACCACCTTGGCTACATCACAATTTTTATTAAAAAAGATACATTGCTCCAAAGTGATACACATTTTACTTAATATGTCTCTAATGAGACAATTCCACATTTTTGTTTTCACATTTGTCATCCCAAAGTACTACTTGCAATGAACTTGAACTTTAATCAAGGTTAAATATGACAAGAAATGTGTGGTTTCCATTTTCTACTTTTAAAAAAATGAAAATTTAAAAGCAACTCATGAATTAGCTCCACCCAGAAATTCCCAAAATCAACAACTTTTAGTAGTTTGTTAATTGGTAAAAATAACTAACGATTATTTTTTAATTTAAAAAAATAACTCATAAATATATAAGGGGACTCTAGCAAGGTTTTTTTTCCCCAACTTTGTGAAGGAGGTGGATTGGCAATCATCCACAAGAGGGATGAGCCAAATTTGGCTAGTTAGTAAGGAAAGTAGAACTTTTCTACAATCCTGCTATTATGTAAATCAACTTAGGATTTTTGTCCCTCAAAATGTGAGCCCTTTGGTCCAATTTTTTTCACTTTAGGGTTTCCCTTCACACTGGATTTTCTTGTGATGCTGCACTGTGAAATTTTGCCTCAAAATAAAAACACTTCAGCCAAGGTTCATGTTCATCTTACTTTGTGTTTCTTTTGAGAAAAAAATTGTCCATTTTCTGGTTTATTCTAAAACACTTTGCATTCTATTAGTGAATGAATGAATGAATTTTCTTTTCTAACTATGACTACTTATAAGGAAAACATCATTTAGGCAACTAACTAGTCTTTAATGGGGAATGGGGTCACACTCGTGTAGGTGGGTGGGGGCGAGGTTTAGAGTTTATGGGTTTAGGGTCATTATAATAACAATCTAGAGATCAAAGAATCCGATGACGTTCATTCATTCATTCATGAATCATCATCCATCCACAAAAGTAGTTACTTTCACCTTGTATAGTTAGGTCGAAATTCCACCGACCTAATTGAAGCTGCTGAAGGATATTTTCGTTATGGCAGGCAACAACACCGACTGGCAGGAAATTACTCATAATACTTTCCAGGATACATAGAATTATTACTACTCGGCAGACACACGGACAAAACAAATCTAACCTTGGTTTTTTTTTTTTTTTTTTCGGAGGGAGAAGAACCACTCGATTAGGCTAAGTTCTGACATAACTAAGCTCTGAGAAAAATTTAAGAAAACTAGCCGGACCTTGTTATCTTCGGATGTGTGGCAGATTCCTATGTGTTATGCACCCGTTCGCCACTTTGCTTCTATTCTAATTTGAAGACAACGTTCGACTTGCTGTCAATTTGGAAACCATCTGAAAAAAAAAAAAAATTCTAGTCAGGTAAGTAAGTTAAGTCCTGACAAACAACAATCGCACTTGACTGTTGCTTTGCGGAATAGTCGGTGCAAACCAGTGTTGGGCAGGTATCAAACTTTTGAACATACTAGCTGGTACTGGTGTCAAATCTTTCTGGAAAAAACAGTTATCTGTGAAGTCACCCTCTCTTTCATCCCCTACTAGTGTGGCCTGTGCCGTTGTGCCCAAGTGTTACCATGTCCTTCCAAAACTGATTTTTCCTTCCAAAACCTGGTTTTTTGGGAATTTATTTGAATTTTCAGTGGCAAAAATCGCTTTTAAATCAATACCTTCTGTATTCTGAATCCAAATCTTACCAAATGAATTCCATTAAATCCTGCTCATCAAGATCTTTCCACCAACACCAAAGGCACCTTCCAATTCCTCTGAAATTTTCAGCTACAATTTAATTTAATTTAATTTTCAGTGAAAAAATCATTCAATAATCAAGAACATTTGCACCGCAAGTCCAAACACCATGGAACCAAGCCCATGCACCCCTCCTTGTTGAGAGCTTTCCAAAGACACCAGAAACACAATCTGAAGCATCCTTGTTTGGTGGATCTCATAACTACAAAACAAAACAAAACAAACTACCTTCCTTCATAGATAGATTATACCAGCTTCAATACTAGTAGCGCATTTTTTCTAAAAATGCGTACCACACTGCTCATGGTATTAGGGTCCAAGGCTGATTTTTGGCTGGTATGTGATAAGTATATAACTTGGTATTGAGACTGGTATTAAACTGGTATTATCTCAAGACTTCATTAGCAGGCAGGTATTTGCTTCAGGTCATACCAGTCTAAGAGCATCTCCACCAATGTTCAGTAATTGACTGCACTGGACATTTTGGATGAGGTTCATCAGTCCAATCGGGTGAATCCACTCGAACTGTGAGAAATCCCACAACAGTTTTCAGAGCCTTGGAGGAGCCCTGGAACAGTCAAATCGTATTTGTTGACTGCTACTTATTTCTAATTGTCTAGAATCGTTTGATTGGTCCAAGTGGTTTGCTATTAGTAGTCTCCCACCTACTTGCAGTCCCAGTTTCAGTTGTATGGGTGGGGTTGGACAAAAGTTAGTAACTAAAACTTGGATGTGAGAAATATTTTTGTAGGGTGACATACTGATCATTGGTCAAGATGCTCTAATTGGTTGTTCTAGTTGGTTGTTCAATGTCACAACTAGTACCAGTCCATATACACTAACTAGTCCATACACTAGTGTTGGGTGGAAAATAAACCCTAACAGTTATCAAGGTGGTTCTTAAAATTGATAACCTTGCTTCTAAGTCAAACACCTTGTTTTGGTATGTAATCACAGATCTCAAAAATTTGAAAAAAATCAAATAACCAGCCAAAAAAAAACTGCCAATCATTTGCAAGTTCTTTCATGAAAACCACAAGTTTTTTTTTAAGAAGGATGAAAAGTTATAAGTGGCACTTGATCATTGGTTTGATACATGGGGAATTAGATGTAGATGAATGTGGTTGATTATTCATCCTTTTTTTTTCTTTCAAGTATGTATAAGGGATAAAGATTGAAACTTTTGGCTCATAATTTGCATTCAATAATTTCATGGTGTTAGTTGTATGAAGACTTGTAAAAATATCATATGTGAATAAGACACTTTGAAAAAATAAAATGTGAAGATTATTGTGAATATCATTGTGAAAATTTTATAGTCTTTTGGTGAGTGATCATCCTGGTATTCAGATTACTATAGTCCTAATATGAAGTTGTTATTACTTCAAGTCCCTACTAGGCATGTATTGGAGGCTGGTATAACCTTATGTTCCTCTCGGTAGGTACTGGTACAAGGTTGGTATATTGCCTCAATTCATAACAATCTGGTGGATGTTTTGATGGCAAGACCAACGCCAATTTGTATATCAAGGTTCCAGCCTAGTACCTACCCAACCATGATCAGTACCTACCTTTCACCATTTTTTAAGCTACGGAGCCACCTACTTTAGGAGGTTGATAAGAACACCCAAGTTAGAGCTTAGGGGTTGTGTCTTCTATCTGCCCTAATCAAAGCCAATAAACGAATGCCATGTCAATAAACTTTCTCCAAAACCTCGCCTATGTTTTACCATTCATATAGGTAATCAAAGGGATTTTGTGAAGAGCATCATCCATGAGTGCATTTTGGACATTTTCCCAAACTAAATTTTTTTTGTTCTTGTAAAGAAGGGATGGTTTTGTCATAAGGTATGATGGAAATTTGAACTTTGCCATATCAAAACTAGTGTTTCTTTTTTCACTTTGAACATACGTGATGTGGTGGTGATCGTCAATAAGACAACTTAGCCAAATTTGGCTATTAAAAAATATGAAAGTGGAAAACTTTGAGCACCCTGCTATATTTTTGGCTATCTACTAGAACTTTAATATTGAATCTGGTGAATTTTTAATTAAAAAATAGTTTGTTGAAATTTGGCAATTCAAAAAATACTAGATTCAATCTAATGAGAAGATTTCGTAGGGATTGAACTTGTTACTTGTTTCATTTGTTGAAGTTAAACCCAAGATTTGTTTGCTTGTTGCAATCCTCTTTTGCCTTGTTGTCTTTCAATCTACAAACAACAACTTCACAAATTTAAATTAAATTTTTTTACAACTTTTGGTTTATAATTAACACAATTATTCAGCAAATTAAAACCTACATCTAAATCCCACCCTCCCTTCATGTTTTCTTGGATATTTCTAGTGATGGTTAATGAAATAGATAGATTTTGGTTTGGATTTTTACCATACTAACACTCCAATATTTTACTCTAACATCATAGGTATTAGGGTTTTTTTTTTTTTTTAATTTAATTTTTAAACCTGGCTAGTACTGGCATTGGGTACTTTTAAAAAAACTTTTATACCAATCCGGTCCTTGTATTGGGTCCAAGACTGAATTTTGCCTGGTGCAAGTCAGGAATATAACTTGGTATTAAGTAACTTATATTTTTGAGATAAGTATTTAGAGAGGAATTCTTCTTTTTAGATCTAGCAAAATAATATAGTTAATAAATAAATTTTTTTTTCTATCTCAAATTTAAGTATGGGTGGGCTTGATTCTTTCCCCATTTCTATTAGGTTTCAAAAGGGAATACAATATATAGTATTTTCTTTTTCTTTTTCTGGATGAGATTAAAGGATTTGGGTGGGCCTGATTCGTACCCAATTTCTACTAGGCTTGAAAAGAAAATGTAATACAATCTATTTTTCTAGCAAAGATTAAAGGGATCATTCAAGTGGGCCTGACTTTGTAATACTAGATTTCTACTAGGGTTTACAATTTTGCCATTGAGAAAGGAATGTAAACCATGAGCCCATCATGGTGGATGAAAAAGAAAATTACTCAAATTTTCCATGTATTTCTTTCATATTTCACATGTATGAATCTTTTTAGACATTTTTTGAACATGTTCTCATAAAAATGAGAGATGTCTTTTAGTATGATTCACAGTTTGACTGATATCTCTCACACCTTTGCATTTGATCAATGCTTGATCTACAGGAGCTATGTAACAACTGGGAGCACTATTCAAAAAGTGAGAGGACTATTCAATAAACCCTAGAACATCGGCCTATGGTTAGGGTCATCAATCAAAGACCATCATTTTCTTTCATTGGCCTTTTATGAAATCACTATGCAGGTCTCTATGCATATTCCTACATATTGTTGTTCTATTAATTAGTTGGGGGGCACATTTTTTCTTTAATGAGTCACTTTGATTGGCCCATCACAAAAAAAGAAATTAACATTGTGTATTCCCCAAAATGGAAGCACAAAGGTGTTTTTCTTTGGCCCCCTTTATAGTTTATATATATGAAAGCTCAACTTTGGGCAAAACATATGGGATAAAAATGTGAGGTGATAGCATGATATAGTATACCAAACCTTGACCAAAACCATACTAAAGAAATGGGACACAATCCTCTCCCAAGATCTCAAATCAAATTGGCATGATGTCTAGTTGAAAATCAAAATAAAAGAAGATGCAATATTCATTTGATCCCTATGGCACAAAGCTTTTGTAGTCAATGAACACATACCAAAGGCACATCCAAGGATTAAAGTAAGGTGCCTCTCATGTGATCAAAACACATTAGAAACCATTTTACACAAATTTTGCGAATGTGAGAGAACACAAGAGGCCTAGTCATGGGTGCTCACATTCTTGCATCAATTGAGATTTCCCCTCAATATAAAAAGGCAAAGGAAAGGCCTACACATGGAGCATTGCCTATTCAACAAGAAGTTGTTGAAGAAAGTCAAATGCTTTTGATCAACATGAACATTGCTTTGCAATATTACTATTTGGTACATATGGATTGAGAGGAAAGACTTGTGTTTCAACAATTGTAAACTTGATAGATGTATTTGCGAAGGCCAAGTAGATTATGGTAGGATTAAGTGGGCTAAGGCTAGTTCACCTAGTGCTAAACAAGCTTTCTTTAAGGAATTTGATGAAACTTTGTGCCCAGAACATGTTATTTGTGCAAGCGATAATTATAAACTTTGGTGGTCTTACCACATGCCTAGTAAATGTAACTTCTATCAGTTGTGTTCAATGTTCACTACCAAGGATTGTCGCTCCTTGTGGCCTATGTATTCCTTTCCTCTTTGCAACGAATTATGTCCATTTTGTTTTAAACTTTACAAGGCCCACCAATTTCAATTTCAAAATAAGGTTGCGTCTAGTTTTCTAAAATTTAAATCAATACAAGCATTTTTGGTAAGGAAGGTTTCTCAAAGTCTTGATTCTCTTTAAAAGAAACCAACCTTGTGATTCTCATTTCATCCAAATTACTAAATTTTTAAAAATGAATCAATCTCTAGTTTTCATGGTGAAACTCACAATGAGTGTGGGAAGGGAAAGAAAAAAGCAAAGCCATGAAGAGGGAGAGGGAAATGAGGGAAAAAAAAATCACAAAGAAACAATGAGACATAAAACAAAATCAAAATCATAAGGATGGAGTGGGAAGAAAAAAACAAACAAACAAAGTCATAGAAAAGCAGTGAGAAGTGAGAAAAAGCAAAATCACATGGAGGGAATGTAAAAAGTGGAGAAATATTTTTTTTGCAACAATTGAAGCTTCGAGCCATGTTGTAGGATGAAAAGAAGTAAGATGAGAGCATTTGTGATGAAGACCTAATGAAAAATATTTTGCTTTGCCAAAAGAAAAAAATGACAAAATGGTAATTAGTTGAAGAGGTATATATCATTTTTCTTGTGTGGATAAGAGCTTGTGTGAGTGTCCCTTGTAGGTTCATGGTTTCAACTTATTTGTGGTTTGCATTCAAGCTCTTAATGTGAAGACGGCGGAGGAAGTGTTACTTTGTTTTGTGCCCTTGATTTTTTTGGTGATGGCAAGCTCAACGGGGGGTTTTTTTTATGATTGATTTTGAGGACGTATGGTGGATGGAAAATTATAAGAAAAGAAGTTGCTAAGAAGCTAAACACCCCCATTTTATTGTTTTTCTACTTTGGATGTTTTTGTGTGTTTACATTTGTAATTGAAAACATTGTTAATTAATCTAAGTAGTATTTCTATTGGGACTTGATGGGAAGAATGCCCACTAGTGCTTGATATCTAACTTCTTTTTCTAGAAATTGTTCCACTATGTACTAAAGTTAGGAAGTGGGAATCAAGTAATCTAGCTTGCATGAATAAAATACATAGAGGTGTTGGATGTGATGAAGCTCCATAGGGGATGATCATGGCTAGTTTGAAAAAAACATTAATTTGTTTGGTGAAGATCAATGGGAATATTTACTCAGAAAATTAAGACCCATTAACTTGGGAACCTTGAGGACACTATGTTTGTAATTTCTAAGGGGAAAACATTGTAAATTTTATGTTGATGAAGGCACTAAAATCATCTTTATTCATTGCCTAAGAGAATATGTGGGGGCTTTGTTGGGATCTTTGGGAGCTAAAACTAATGTTATGTAAAGCCGGGATAGCCAATGGAGAGATCCGAAGAGATTTAAACTAGGACCATCATGAATTGTTCATATTTAAGAATGTAGTTGTAGTGGATAATTTAAAGGTATTAGTCACTAGTAGTTTTCCACTACTTGTGGCCTTGTATTGAGCATGTTTTATGCATTGGTAATTGGGGTTAGAAATTTACTTATGAACAATAGCTATGGAATTGCCTTAAGTATTGCTTGCTAGAGAGTGCAAATTTTAAGGTGTTGCATAATTTGTCCCTTTTTGGTATCAAAGTAGTTACCTTTTTGAGGTTTAGGTTGTGTGCAGTACTGTTGTGGATGATGTTAGTTGTGTGATGACCCACGAAATATGAATGTGGTATTATTATGGATCACAGAAGGATTGAGCATTTGGAAGAGACACAACACATAAAAGAAATATTGGTTGTAAGTGAATTTGATTTAATTTCCCATTTCCCAAGTTTGACATATTGCTTAGACATGAGGGTGTCATCTTGGGACTCCAAGGTTTTAGTGTGGTAAACATCATTGCGCTAAACCCATATTTTACTTGAGTAGGGGATTTGGCTAAAAAAATTACTCACACTTGTATGTACACAAGAATTCAAATTTGGCTTAATGGAATTTGGGAGGTTTTGCATTTGCCCTTTTTTTTTGTTACAATGTTTCTAAACTTTAGCCCAAAATCTACATATCAAGGCCTATGTCCTAAACTTACACACTTGATGCATGAGCATGCGCCAAAATATCTTAAAACTTGTCAGGTTGAATCTTTTGTTGGATCCAACTAATGTTCAAAATCCTTGAATTGGGCCTAAAACCAAGTTTTGTCACACATAAACCTACCAAGGTTAGTCTTGTGATGGGCCTTCCCTCATCAAGAGAAATTAGATCAAGTACCTTGACCATGATTTAGCCCTAACCAACATTTGTGTGAATTTGCACCTACATTAATACCTTCAACTTCTTGGGTGAAGCCCCTTAGAAGACCTACTTAACTTAGAAAATGTTAAATTTGGACTTTGAAACCCTAATTTTTTTCCAAGGATGTTCAATTCAAAAGTTTAAAAGCAACCAAAAATGAGTTTTGGGTTTTCACCATGGTACCAATATAAGTAGTTGGCTCACTCAAGGTGGGTTAGGCAAGCTACCCATGCATGCATGTGTTAATCCTATGTGTGTCCTCTTTTTGCTACAACAATCTTGATTTTGAATCATAATTAAAAGTAGTCCATGTTCATATGTGTCCATGCATGGTCATCCAAGGTTTAGCGATATGTCCTACATAAATTGATGTTGCAAGTATTTTTTAATGGGTCTTTACAACCAAACTTTTTACATTGATCCCCCACTTTACAAACTCTCCTTGTAACTTTTGTAACAATTAGATCAAGGTTGGTTCATCACACAAAAGTGTTTCTATCATGTGCTTATAGTATGGACAAATAATTTAAACTAGTGATGACTTGTTTGATCTTTTTATATTTTAAATTAGGGGCATTTACCCAATTTTCTTGGTTATTATATTTATTATTATAAAACATCTTTTATGCATGAGGGTTTGTTTTGAAGTACACAACTTGATAATCAACCTAAAAACCCCCAAAATTATTTGGTTAAGTGTTAAGGCTTGGGAGTAAGAAACATGTAACACATATGTAATATCAACATTCTAATAATTAAAAGATTTAACATCAATGATACTTTGTAACTCTTACAAAATTAACGAGTATGAAATTCCACATGAAAAAAATTAACATTTATACAAATAATTGATAGAACAATGTTATAATTTTTTTCATTTCCATAAAAATCACAATAAATCTCTAGCAAATATTTTAAAATGATAACTTAAAAGGTTTGATTTAAGGATTTGAAAACTTGTTAACATCAAACACAGAAAATAATATGTTGGTGCTAATTATGTGTTTGACAAGTATAAATAATTATATAACACAATATGTAAAATCATGTAAGTGTAAATTATATATATTTATGTGTTCAAGTTTTTACACTTACATTTTTCGTTAAACATATTTTCAATTTTACACTTGCATGGCATTGTGCATATATTTTTAAGTACATTTACACAATGCCATGTATACATTTTTTGATGTGTAAGTGTAAATTATGGTGCAACACCTTCATATTTATACAAAACCATAATTTTCAATGACCTTGAAAGATGTAAAATCCTCATTTTGTTATAAACCTTTTTTTTTGGGAAAATGAACAAATGAACACAATATCCTTTACATGTGCATATTTCATTTCATTTTTTAAAGTTGTTTTCTCCAAGATTTGGTGGTTATGAATAAATACTTGGATCAACCCAAAATGCAACAACATCCTTGGGTGGTACCACTAGGAACCACCTCTAGGAATGGTTAAGGAATTAAATATAACCAAATTATTTTCCTAGGCCCTTTACTTTAAATGTTTTCACAACAATAAGTTTTTTTTTTTTTCATGTTTATCAATTGCAAGCATTAATATATAACTTGAGGTTTATTTTGGAATTTAAAAATTTAAAAATTGTTAAAAATTTGTATTATTAACCAAAAGTGCCCCTTCAAACATTAATAGCTTTAATTTTGGAAACTCATAACTAAATTATATTTATCCAATTAATTTTTTAATAAAAACCTAAAAATAGAATGATTTCCAAATTACATTAGGAAAAAATTCCCAAGAAAATTCTCAAATCATGTTTCAAATTTGTGTTCTTGACCAAAAAGTTCAAGAAAAAAAATTGGCATGACATTTTTGAAACTTTTTCTAAATGCAATGATTAGGAACATCAAAATACACAATATTTTTTATTTAATTGAAAATTCAATTTTTATGCAATGTAGTCAATGTACTCATTAGAAAAAAAATAATGAAAATATTTGTTTAAATGTTTCTTATGATTTTTCAAAGTTCAATAATCACACCTTTAAGGTGCAACATTCCTAATGGTACCACCCAAGAATGCTTTCACCCTAAAAAAATAGAAAAAAAAAGGTGAAAGGGGAAGGGGCAAATGGTAGATAGGAGGAAAAAGATGAGGTAAATACGTAAGAAAGAAGAGAAAGTTAGTTATGGAAGAATGATACCTTGTAGAATCCTTTATGGTCTTGTGAGCTCCCCCTTTGTTTAGTTATTTTGCATGTGTAGTTGGTGTCATTATTATCATCTTACAACTTTTTGCATTTTTGAAACCTCCAACAATGGCCCTTTTCAAATGAAATCCTTACACCTTACCCTCTAAGTCATTTTGTATTTTCATTTATCATGGTTGTTTTGCAACTCCTTTCATTGTAGTCTTGCAAATGAAGTTCAAGGTGAGTTCCCCCAATTGTTCTTATTCATTTACATTTTTTGCAAATGTTAGTGATGGCATCATGGTCATATTAAGACTCTTAGCATTACTCCAAGCTTCATCCATGACCTATTTCATGTGAGCTCCACCTTTTGTCATATTTCATGTGGTTTCATTGTGGTTGTGATTTATCATTTAGAAAACCTTAGTCGTCAATAATAAGGGAGGTGCAATACCTTCAATTTTTTGCAAACTTTAATCTTCATAAACATTAGGAAGTGCAATGCCATCATTTTTTTTGCAAAAACATAATCTTCTATGGTAGTGGGAGATGTAATACCCCCATTTTGTTGTAAACCTTAATTTTTTGGAGGAAAATGAACACAATACACTTTGCATATACATAAATTCCATTGTTTCTTTATATGTTTTTTTCTTTACAAGATGTTCAAAATTTGATTATGGTTTACAAGTGGTGCATTGAAAAATAACCATCATCATTCATGCAAATGACGAATGTGAAAGCAAAATTTCATTATTCGTCTTTTGGTTGTATGCATAAATCTATGGCAAACATGCAAAGGGTATTTGGATTTGAATGCTTTAAACCTATCACCAAATGAAAAAAATAACCTCAATTTTTTTAATGAAGTTTTTCTCTTATCTCCTTGCTTCCAAATGATCCTACATTTATAGGCACACAAGTTTCTTCATCCATAAATGTTAATATAAACACCAAAACCTCTATCATTCAACATCCCAATTGGTAAAAAAAATTCTAACTTTACATAAATAAACCAAGTTTGCATAAAATGTGTATGTGCTTGTACATTTCACCTATTTTATGCATAATGGAATGGCCTTATAACACAATTTTAGACTTGCATTTAAGCGTCCAAAATTATGCACTTACACATACACAAATGTTTACATTTGACTAGTATATAAAAACCCATATACACATACATTGGTTAGTATTTACAAGTATTGGGGGGGTATCACAAAGAGATTTCTTGTTCTTGATTAGCTAGGTGTTCTAGGGGTCTACATAGCTAAGGTGTTTAATGTCTAGGGTGCTAGAAAAGGTTTGTCTCTAAGTTTTTTAAACCAGGTTTCCAAGGCTTAAAGTTTGAAATGATAATTAGAATATCCAAATCAAAGGTTTCTTGGCATTACCCTAAAACCTTGCGACAACTATTTTGCAAAGAAATTACTTCCTTAAAAATAAAACATCCCACATGAGAGTTTAGCCCTAAGGTTCATTTTATTTGAGATTTTTTTCATTTGTGTTTTGTTCAAATTTTCTTATTTTTTTTGTTTAATTTTGGGGTCCAAACACAATATTAAGAACTAGCAAAATGCAAAAATGGGTCTTGAAAAATAAAATACCATAATACATTAGCATCTTTGACACTATATATATATATAATGTTGAAATTTTCAGTTTTTAAAAAAAATTACAAATGAAAAATATTTTGGAATATTTTACAAAATATTTTTTAAATCATGATTTACAAATTGATTTTAAAAACTTTAAAAATTTTATGATTGAAAAATATGTTGCATTATATTATAATGTGAAGGTGTACATAAAATTTTCCCATAAAAATGTCATTATCAAATTATTTGAAATTATTTTCAAAGTTAATTAACTAACAAAACAAACACATTGGTCACAATGTTTAAAAGTGACTTTGGGTCTTCCATATTCATTAAATTCATTTCAAATTCTGTCACACATTCCCATAATATATTAAGAATATTGATGTACAAGTTCATTCAAGAATTTCAACATCAATTTAAATGACCATTACCTCAATGGAAAATAAAGCAATTGTCACATCCTAGAATGGCTTTTTGAATACATTTTGCACCCTTTGATGTTGAATTTTTATTTTTTTTGTGCTTTGTGTTTGTAAGTTCATCAACATGCATATCAATGTTAAGTTCCTTTGTTCATCTTCTTCATTTTTGTTCTTACGTTTTCACCTTTGATTTCTTTCTCTTAGCCACTTCAGGTGCAATCCATGTTACCCCATTTGCACATGTATATTAATGCGATAGTTTGTGCGTTTTGTTTGTGTGTAGGATTTGTAATACATATGACTTTTGATTCTTCACTTACATACTTTCTATACATCGCATTTTACACTAGCACATTGTTTTGTGTGATGATAAGAGGAGTGAAAAGTGAGTGATTTTTTCAACTTTTCATTCTACTCTTTGTAAATTGTTTGCATTTTTCTTTTTTAGGATTTGAAATAGTTTTCAAAATCTTACAATAGAATAATCTTACACACTAACTTGGCAGAAAGACAATGTATAGTTCTTTAAATTTTTCTATTTCTTCTCAAGTAATATTTTTTTTGTGAAAATGGAAAAGTCCTTTGATATGAAAACTACCTACATTGTAAGTTGCTAGTTGATTGAAACTTGAAACTTGAAACATGATTTTTCTCAAATGGCTTTGATTTGCATTCATTGAAGAAACCTTCAAATACTTCTCTTTGATCTTTCCTTTAAGCATTACCTTTCAAAACGATTCCAAAAACCATTATTACAAGTACTATGAATCATTTGGTTTCTGGTTTTTTGGTTGTCATGGGCTGCTTCTAAATTTAATCATTCTGACCTTTGTGAAACTGAAACTTCCCTTACAATCTTGACTCCTGACCAACATGATCCATTTATATTGGGTCATGTAGGAAGGACTCCACATAGATTTTTCATTTCACTACCATTTGCTTTTGCTTCAGTTGTGGCCTCAAAGCAAAACTACCCTAAATTCTAATGTGAACACAACAAAGCCAGGGTCCAAAGCATTATGGGACCAATGACAGCTTTTGGAAGGATTTCAGTGAGCCAGTGCCCAACTACTCAAGTACAAAGAAAGAAAGAAAGAATTGATCTCACATTGAGTGATGATGATCATCACCTTTCTTTGTAAATCCTCTCTGTAGCTTTTCCTTTCAATGAAGCTTTTCCCCAAAGACCTCTGTGTCTGTCTAAAAGCAGATTGTTGAAACTTTCTTCCACCAGAAGAATCTGTGTACCCTAAACCCTACTACCCAAAGGTACCATTTCTGCTACAGATTTTGAGCTCAACTTACATCTGGCAACATGTTTTGGATGGAAGTCATTATGATGAAGGTAAACAAGGGGTGTGTCACACTGTGGCCTTGCCATTTACATTATGAAGTAAGTATCTTGAAGGCAAAAGAAGAAACTCAAATATTTCACCATGCAAAAATTGTAGTCTTCAAAAAATCCTCTAAAAGAAACCAAAATCCTTCAAGACATTATAACTCTTATAGCTTTTAGTGCCCATTTTATTTTTATTTTTTTGGGGGCCCTGAAAATTTTGATTTCAACCTATACAAAGGATTTTTCATGGAAAAAAAAAAGACCCAATTCACCAGATTTTTGATTTTTTTTCCCCCAAAATTGACATATTTTTCTGATAAGTTCCCATAGGTGGCCAATAATATGGAAGGATTGTGGTATTTTTCTACTTTCATATGTAGTATGCAGCCCAAGCTGGCTAAATCATTTTATGGATGATTGCCATCACAACTTCAGCTACATCACAAAATTGAAAAAGGAAACCATACACATGTGCTTACAACCATAAAATATATAAGAATAAATTGCATACTTGCACAACTTTGAAATCAAGTGAGTTTGGTTTCGTATCCTTTTCCATGGATTTGTCCAAGAATGTAATTTTTGGTAGATTTCATAGAACCTAGACTAAAAGATGGAATTGCCTTACAAAGGATGTTATGGCCTTGTGGATGGAGGAAAAAAAATTCTCAACCACATTTAGCTTCAAATTGGTCGCCAACTTTTGATGGAACTGCTTCCAATTCAAATGGTATTCTGTTGTGTAATAAGCCTCTATGTTCTCAAACTCTAGTATCAAATATGTTAGAATTTCAACAATGCCATAGAGGGTGGATTGTAGTGAGAAATAAATAAATAAAAAGATTCAAGAGACAAATCAAGTTCATGCCCTAAGGTGGTGACATTTAATTGGTTTCTCACTTTGTATTGTGTGATATTTCATGTTTATGGGTGAGGATGAGAAAATAATTTGTACATTGTTGAATGTTGTAGACACTCATAAGCCTACACATATATTGTATGTGTGAAAATGTTCTTAGAGGATTTCCATGACTTAACAATGTTTATCACATCTAACATAGTGTACAATTGATTCTCAATCCTCACTTATAAACATGAAAAATGAAACAATATAAAATTTTAAAAATATTTAACTTCAATCACATGTGCCATTGATTATAAACAACCCAATCAAGAGTATGTCATTTTCATAGGCAATGTTTTCTACAAGCATTGGATCCTATGCAAGTTTAGGAGCCCAATAAGCACCTACTAGTTTTAAGGCCCCTATGCAAATTTATTAACCCAACTGACATTTACAAACCAACATAAATATTCCCAAATATATATTGTGATATTTAGAGTATCTCCAACGACAACAAGAAAATGAAGCAGTATCATTAATTTCCACATCTAATATTCAATGTAAATGCTTGCCCTTCCAACACTCATAAATGCTAAAAATTGAAGAGTATATAAATATAAATATATATATATATTCCTGATTAGCATTTAAAAGTTATAAGTGGGGCCAGGAATGGTAACTCTCCAGTAAACTTGTGATTACATATTTTGGGTTGTCCATCATCAGCAAATTGGTTGCCACTATTTCTGGCCTGGACTAATGGCCATTCCTAAGAACACCCTATCTATTCTAGAGCTTTTGAATTTCTCCTCTTAGTGCTCCCCATTGTGTGTTCTGCATTTTTTGGGTGTGGTCTTTTGTTTGGACTTTGATCATTTCTCTTCTTTTTTTCCTCTTGTTCCCTTGTTGGGTGTTTTTCCTTCATTTATTTATTTTTTGAATCCATGATGCCATGTAGCACAATTTTGGTGAAACAAACTATTGTTATGGCACAGTGGTATAATCGTCATTTAAAGCGTTGCATGCGATATCACTTTTCTGGTGCTAGAGATGCTCTTCAAACATTAATACGCTGTTATCTTTTGGAAGCCCAACAGCAGACGCAACTAACATCAAGCCATTGGCAACCCCAAGTTGAGCCAAGTCACAGATGCATTCACCTGCACACCAATGGGTTCGAACCAAGAACCCTTTTTTAAAAAAAAACAAAGGTCCCAGATAATACCATTGAGACATCACCCCTGGGCGTTTGGGTCTTAAGAACCACTAATTTTGAGCTCCAAACACACTTGGATCACTAATTTGTACAACCCGATGATGCTTCAAAGGACACTTTTTGTACACACAAGTAGTTGAATCTCACATGGACTTAAAACATCAGTTTTAGTTGGTGAATTAGAACTCTCACAAGTTGCTCACAACTACTCTTGCAGCAAGAGAGATATAGTAAGACCAACGGTATAATTATTTATCAGAGATTCATGCTCAACTTATCGTACGATGTGTTCAGCTTTTGTCATTTAATCAGAGCAGAGAGGGGTGGGCACTTAAATCGGTCTGAAATTGTTGTCCACTAATTTATGAAGCACAATTACCCAGGTTCAACATGGCAAATTGTTACAGACTCCAGAGAGTCCACTTGCTTGCAGAGCTTCTTCCCTCACCTACCCCCACCCCCAACACCACTTCCATCTCCACATCAATCACATTAACTTCGGCAAAATAATTTCTCGCAGTCTGCCTCCCCGCCACCCACCCCTTCTTTCTCATTGTAGCTTGGTGCTTGTCCACGAACTTTTCAAGCATAATACTGATTGATTGAATGAACCCAGGCATTCATTAAATTTTTTTGCAGTTACTAATTTAATAATTAATGGTAAAAATGTCTCTTTCCCTCGAATCCTCACCCCTAGAAAACACTACTATGTATCTTTCTAGTGAATTTTTTGATGCAGCCAAAGTGACAAACTAGCCTAATCCTAATACTAGGGTTCACAGTTGAGTTTTGGTTGGTACATGACAAGTATATTCTTGCTATTGAGATCAATATAGTCATAGTATTAACCCTTAAACATCAGGGGTGGAGGATCAATTTGGTCCACTTTTCAATGTATTTTAAAATCTTTCTGTGATGTTTAGGAGCTATACTGATATTACCTCAAGTCCGTACCAAGCAAGTACTAGTACGAGGTGTGATATTGCCTCAGGTCATACCAATCTTGTCAATTCTTTTGATACCAGGACTAGTACCAGTCTATATATATCAGGGTTTCCAACCTGATACTTGCACAAAATTGTTATAAACTAAATATGAAATAAATCTTTCTTTTATATTTTCTTCGCCATGTATTGAAAAGGAAAGATAGAAATCTGGTTCCCAATTTTTCCTTTTTTTTCCCCACCCCCACTTTTGGCTATTGAAACCCTCTAAGATCACTTCATTAATTTCCATATCTCTCTCTTCAGGCAAAAGTTGTGAGCAAAAGAAAAAAAGACTGGGTCCTCATTGCCTATCTGCTTGAACCCAAACTTTTTTTTTTTGGGTTTATTGTCTCTGAAGTAAACTTCACATGATTAACTTAGGTTTAGGGTTTAGGTACATAGTACATAGTTCTACAACTAATTAAAACAGGTCATTTACTTGTATAGTTCAACATATTTCTTTACTTTTCCTTGGGCTTCACTGACTGATCAGTGCTGATCCTTTTCTATTTCAGGCGCACACACATTCCCCAAGGGAAGCTCCAAGAGAGCCCTGCATGTAACAGACCTGGCAGGTCCACTTTGATTAGTGCAGCTAGCTGCGCACTGGACTCACATCATCCGTTAAGTACAGACTAGCTACCACCAGTACCCGTACATTTTGCAGGTTGAACTCCACTGGTTGAACTCATAAAATTCTTTCCTTTTTTTTCCAGTAGGAGTCTTCCCTGTTTCACCCATGCACTTTGCCTTTGAGCTAAGATACCTAATTAATCAGCTCTACAAAAGTCTGCCGCTGCCGCCAAAACAAGCTTCCAAAGATGAGTTGAAAAAGGTAAAGTAATAAGAGAGAGTGGGCATGCAAAGGATTTGTTCCTCCCACTTGGACCTCAATATTCATACTTCACACATTATGAACATTCCTTAAAATCTGGGACCAAATGAAAACCAAATAAGTACATCATTAATTTATACATCTGTGTGTTTCCTCTTGACTTTTACTAACAACCCAACCGGCTGCTCTTTACTAGCCAGCTCCCCCCCCCTATTCGCAATTTATGATGAAATGTCATGGCTTTCAAGCATATTCTACTACTTTTCTGTTTCTAGTTTTTTTTGTTGTTTTTAATGCTTAATGAATGATATGAAAGGGTCTATCTTGAAGGGACCATAGGAAAGAGGATGTATAACCAGTATGAAAAGAAATCCATAAAGTGAATTTAACATATGACAAGAAATGATGGACCTTGCAAAAAGGAAACCCACGACCCAACTCCCATTGAGTGTTAGACCAGGAGCTTAGCTCTACCATCCCCTCTGCTACCTACTAAAAGTTCTCCCACACGCAACTCCTGCATCTCCAGCTCGTGCCAAGAACTTCTGTACAGAACCCTGGGAGGGGTCATTAAAGAGACCCCGGCATGGCCCACCAAAAAGACGTTTGAAATCGGACAATCTCATCAGGCTCATCAGCATCAAATTTCCCATTTTCCAGAGCATCTAATTGTCATTTGTGTCATACTGGGATAGACCCAGAGATATGGGTTCAAAATGCCAGCTTCTGGAACAGTGCCCAATGTGACCACCTGGCTCTTCACTCTTCCAATAATTTACACTATATGAACATTGAAAAAACTACCCTAGTTTTTCTTGGGGGTAGGCGGGGTACGGGAAAAAACAGAAAATGTACCCCATGAACATTGAAAGACCACCTTCATCCTAATTTACTGGAAGTACTCTACCCTTTGATCATTGGAAGAGTGATCTGCTACTCTCACTAAAAGGACTTTCTTAAAATCCTTTGAACATTGAAACACCACCCTTGGGTGGAACAGCCCATGAGTGATCACTTAAGCGCTCAGGGCAGGCCAGATCCAAGGGGAAGGATCTGTTGTTTCTAGTGTCCAAACAAAACTTGAATCCCTACTATTGATGCAATTGATGCACTAAAAATCGTCAAAAACGGATTAGAATTGAGAACATTATGGCCCCCCAAGGTAGAGGAGTCAAGAACTAAAAAAACAAATCCCCAAACAATACATAGCCCTTTCCTAAACACTCAAAAAAATCCTTGTATGTTGCTCTGTTACTATTAGAGTTCAAAGATGATTCATAGAACTGAGGGTGGCACTCCTGTAACACTTTAAATCGTTTAAAATGAACAAGAAATGAGAAAGTTAGAAGCTTTGAAAGTAGGAGGGGTTCAAAGAGGAAAAAAAAAAAAAAAAAAAAAAAATGCGCTTTTTAAGTTGGAAAGCTTATTTTTTTTTTTGCTTTTTTTCCATTACTCATTTTTATTTGCACTTCAAACATGATTTCTAGAGCTTGAGGTAACACTCCCATGACATTTTAAATCACTCAAAATGAAGCACAGACAATGAAGATCTAAAGAAGTGAACGGTGATAGTGTAATGATCAATAATGGGCAGTTCTACACTACTATTTGACTCGAATTCCACAATAAGAACACTGGAAGACTACCTTTGCTATTTTATCTAATCAACTATTGGAAACAGTGTACATAGTTCTCATTTGGTACCACATTTTGACAAAATGTTCATCAGCCATGTATGTATACACCAGTTTTCATTTGGTCCCACATTTTGATGAAATGTTCATGAGGCATGTATACACCAGTTTTCATTTGGTCATACATTTTGAGAAGTGTTCAGTAGGCCACATGTAGACACTGGATTTCACTTGGTCCCACATTTTGAGAGATGTTCACCAGGCATGTAGACACCGATTTTCATTTGGTCCTATATTTTGAGGAATGTTCACAAGGTGTTGTTGTTATTGTGAGAACTGTACTTCTAAGCAACCAAGCAACCAAGCTAGCTCCCTCACAATTGCACTGTACTGTATAGTAAGCAAGCTCCTGGCTCCTATGACATATGTGAATATATCTCTATAAGAGAATGTGACTTTTCTCACAGAAAAAGTCATGGCTCTTCACATGTGTGTGTGTGAGAGAGAGATAAACTTTATGGTTTCGTGTATTACATTAAAATGCCAATTTGCCCTTCGGTACTAATGCCACATATTGCACAAACTAAAACTAATTTTGATGCTTGATCTGAGTGTACTATATTGTCAAGGAGATTGATTGATACCTCATGCTGCACAAAACCTCAAAGGCGAACTCTTGCAGTTGCTACAAGTCTTAATGTTGCTAGATTTCAATGTACAATCAAAAGATTGATACCACAAAACCTCCAAAAAAATATTAGACCAGCAGCAGCACTTAATGTTGCTCCACAGTCTCTTTGGTATCTTAAGCAGCTCACGGCGCCGTGAAGGAAGTTAGTTGCGAATTGTTAATTGGTAGAGTTGAAGCTTGAAAATTCTGTGGCACCCGAGATGATGATGATGATGATGATGATCTAGTTCGACGCCGTGATTCTTTATTCTTTTGCCACCATAGTAGCTAGGCCCCGATCGATCATACCACATGTATTATCATTTTGAGCTCAATCGAACATGTACAGAATCCAGATCGACCAGCTGCTACGCTCGATCAGCAGCTGCATGTACTGTATGTCCAAGTTCTATGATTCTCCAAATTAATTCAAAGCATTTTTGTCAAGATGCGGTAAACAGAAGATGGGATTGTCGATTGATCAGCTGGCGCAGGTGGAATTATAAGCTGTAATTAGCTGAGCTCATGGTCGATGAGAGCTTTGACACACAGCATGAGTGCTCACTGGGGTGCTGTGATGATGATTAAGGTATGAAGAGCTGATTACCACACTGACATCTCCAGACCTCTGGGTAGTATTCTGTTTGCGAGATGACTTCGTGTGGACTGCCGATTGCAACGTGCACTGGTTTGCAAGGTGAACACACACCGCATTTCCCGCTGCAGGAGGGTAAAGATGATCCTGGTCCTGCTTGCAACGATCTCCTGCTCTTATACTTATAACTTGCTGAAGCTTCCCTCCGCCCATACGTATGTACGTCCCACGCTCTTGTTTGGCGTAATGCAGACCCCCTCACACTCTGCAACAACTCCCGAGGATGTTAGGCCGAAAACATCGAAAGACAGAGAGGGAGCGAGAGAGGGGAAAAACAAGTCGCAAACTCCTCGCATCTAATTAGACATGGTTTTCTTCATTCGCAGGTGCCTTGAGATCCAGTAGCCAAAATGATCAAACTCTAGTTCTTTACGGAAATTAGCTGGGATGATTTCCCACTCCGCGGGGTACGCGCACGAAGAATAGGTACCGAGAATTTCTGCGTCGGCGGTCTCGTCTTGATTTCTGGTGGCCAACGGAAACTGGCTGCAACTCGCTGATCGTCAAGTAGATGATGACCAGCTTGTCGAATGGTTTTCGTCTGTGTCGATATCTGGCCTGCTGCTGCAGCAACAAGGCAAAGGTCAAGAACTTTGTTAAGCTAGTCATGGTGTGACCCAACAAGGGCAGCTGCATCGCCTGGGGTAGCAAGCAACGAGGATGTGAGGCAAATGGAGCTGACGACAAGTCGACAATTGAGAGACAACAAAGGAGATGGTACTGTAGCTATCTTGGAACCACTCTGGCTAAGCGGGCTGCATGTAGATTCCCAGGCACGAACCCATACCAGCTGCTGGAGCACCACCAGGGGGTCGTCCGATGAGAAAACCAGGTGACACTGTCAACAGAACGAGCATTGCGATATAGAGCATTGTGATGGAAGAGAACCGGAATTGCCGACGGCGACTAATATCTTTTTTTCTGCCCGGTCCTCCAACTGACGGCAAAGAAGAGATCATGTTTACGCCTGCTGCAGCTGGTCTCTTCTAGTTGGCTCTTGTAGGGCCAACGTCGCGGGATGCTATGAGCTGAAACTGTCGTCAACACTTGAATCTTGAACTGATGTCAGGAGCTGGGCGGCTCATCATGTGCAGAATGTTTGGAGATGGTCACGAGCCACGCTCAACTGTACTGAAGCTTTTGAGCTCGACAACATCGTGTACTGCCTTCACTCGTTAGTGTCAGAGTACACTCCTCGTTCCTATAGAATGCTACTAGGGCCGGCTGTGGGTGGGAGAAGAATCTCTGGTATACATGTCAGCAGCCTCTGTGAAATGAGACCTAGTGATCTTCGTTAGAACGGTTGTGATGGAGATCTAGGCCGGCGGACTTCGACTTCGAGCTGCAGTTGGGACATCCAGGGGAAAATCAAAGGGATCAGTAGAGCCGAATCTTAAGAGTAGAGCTTGAACAACCCACAATTACTTCTCGAGTCTGAAAACTCCTTCCGACGAGCAAGTGCAGCATCGCCAAGCTTGTCACACAGGTAGCACCAAGATGTCATTCTTGGAGCAACCGAGCTGCTCTCTCGACAGATCCCTGCGGCCCCGGCTCTGATCTATAGTCCCTTCGCTACAGGAGATCAGCGGCAGCAAACATTTTCCCTGATCAAGCTTCTACGCTCTAGCTAGTCCTGATCTCTTCCTGCAGTTATGCCTAAATAACTCTCTCGCCTTCGATATTCCCGTTCACGTTCTGGAGCCTGCCAAGATAAAAAACTGAAGGATCCTTCTGGTTTTAGTACTGCATGTAAAGAAAATGCGCAAACGACCATGAATCTATCTGGCGACTTGCAGCAGCAGCAGCATCAGTAGATAAAAATCTCTAGTAAAGAACTCGACCTCGACACCCTGCAGCTCCGGCAAGCTGACCCCATAAATCTCTCCACCTTCCAGCTTCCTTGCTAATTCTCCCCACTAGTGAAACTTAGAGTGAAAACCTCTCCCCAAATTCAACTAGCTACCTCGATCAAGCTGAAAAATCCCCAAAGAGTTAATCACGAAAGTTTCCCTAAAATCACGATTACCCAAAGGTCATCTGCAGCCAAGACGAGCACCTGCACGTCTGTGTGCTGCAATACCGGCACCTTTCTCTAGTCTTCTATTCTAACCATTCTGCAGGAAGAAAACAAATCGCGAAAAGAACTGACGCCCGAGATGTGCAGCAGCATTGTGAGCTCCATCGAAGTTGCTGCTGTCGATTGAAGCAAATCGTGGATGGCGAGAGGATGACGACTCACTCACCACGGAGGGAGGAAGACCGACTGCACTCTATACGTGTGTGCGTATAGCAGACAAGGAGCAATGCCTGTCGGCCGATCGCCCTACCACCGCACAATCGGAGACCAACTCCCGTCGTGTGTCCTATCAGGGGTTATACTTTGACACGTGTCCGTTCATCATTGTGTGCTTTTTTAAAACGCTTATTTTTATCTTTTTTTACTTTTTCTTTTGTAGTTCTTATTTTCTTTTCTATAATTTTTATTTCTTTGGTTTTCCCGCCCCCTTTCCCAAAAAAAAGAAAAAAAAAGCCTCTCTTCTTTTTTCGGCTCTGTATTGTGAAGGTTGGAAAGAAAGTGCAGTTCAAGTTTCTTTACAGGAAGAATCCAAAAATAATTTATGGCAAAATTATAATAATAATAAATTATGGCAAAAGTTTCACCTATTCCTATTTTAGGTGGTAATAAGTATTTCAAATCCTCTCAAAGTAGTATGTACGTATGTAAGTATGTATACATGTATAATGTTTTGGATAATACTACGAATATATGTATTTTATTGGTAAAATTTTCTTCTCTTTATTTTGAACCTAATTTCAGATCCTAAAACCCACAGGCGAACACGTACAGAACGATGAATTTGAGTACCTCATTTGGGACCTGGGAAGCGGGGCCAAGGAGGGAGACGAAGACGAGCCGGGGAGCAGGAGGAGGAGGAGGAGGAGGTGCCCTTGCAGCGAGCACAATCCCGGTGATCGCAATGTTCAATTCCATGGCTAAATGTTTCCTTTCTCTGTCTCTCACCTTGTTTCTTAAATTCGACTCAAAAGTATCTGGATTCTGTTGAAATTTGAGGGAGAAATACCTTCTTTACATTTATTTTTTCTGGAATCATCTCTTTCTCTCTCTCTTCTCGGCGCCCGGTACCTAGTTGACGTCGAATCTTGGATCTGGAACGATTCCGAGAAGAGAGAAGAGAAGCTCTTTCATATTATTGTGCACATCTTTTTGGATGATTTGAGCAACATCATTGAGTGATTCGGTTCGAAATTTGTGTGCAAGAAGACTAGATCGCGCTCGTACAATTGGTGGTCCCAATGCTCAAACCGATGGTTAAGGTAATTGTTTTCCTTTCTCAGTGTCTCAGTCCCCCTTTCATGACATCAGGCTCAAAAAGATCTGACTTCTGTTTGATATTGAGGGAGAAAAGCCTTCTTTACATACTGTTTCTGGAATCTTATGATTTCGGACCTTGTCTTTGTGACATCGTGTTTGCTGCTGAGTATTCAAGATTGAATTAGAGCGAAGCATGTTTTTTATGCTTCATCCTTGTGCTTTCATTTTCAGACACAAAGGCAAAGCTGCAATAAAGCTGTCGGTTGTGTGATGCTGCCTTGTAGGCTGGCATTTTGTTCTATCCTTATTCTCGATGTGGTGAAGAAAGTTGATGTGCAACATAGCTCTGATTGGAACAATGATTTTGTGTTTAACCAAGTACTCTCATGGTCACATCAACAAAATCTGAGCATATACTTCTGATTGGAACAGTGATTCAGTGTTCAGATTTTTGTGATGTCAACATGTGAGTACTTTGGTCAGGAAATGGTCTGATGTTGGAGGTGGAGTGATGCAGCTGCAAAGCAGAAAGGATCACATTATTTTTGGGCAAAGGCAACCAACAGTGTGGAGGATGATCTCCAGGGCATGCTGTCACAAACATAACAGGCTCAGTTGGAGAATAGGCTTCTGTTCCAGCTTTTGTCCCTACTTCCTCTAACTACTTTGCTAGTGCAAAGCTATGGCAGCACTGTTGATGAAGTATCTTCATATTGCTTGCATCTTACAGAAGGATGCTGTTCTCAAATTTTTTTGTTTTGTAGGATTGTGGGATTGTGGGATTGTTGGATTGTGGTGCCAGACTTGTGCAGGGAAACCAATGCAAGGTAAAGGTGGGGTCAGAACACCAGGTTGGAACAAGTTCAAGGAGGTGTAATGGCATTTCTCACAAACTACTGCAGCACAACCACCAAAGAGCACACAGGCCACCTCTGATCTGTCATTCAGGCCAGTCATATTTGGTCCATCTTGCAAACCCTAAATGTGGCACAATGCCTGCTCAAAGAGATAATGACGGTCTAGTTTACTGTCTCAGTTTCCTCAAAGAAATGGCTCTGAGTGAGAGTGCTCCAGGCATGTGCTCAGTGCTGATGCCAGGTGGGATTGACAGAAAGATGACCCTCTATTTGCAGCATTAGCAGCTCATGTCAGTGGGAGAGTGGTTAGTATTCCAGAATTGCACAGGGCTGCCAATTCTAAGACAACATGGAATGCTATTCTCTTCTCCTTTTAAATCCCTGTTTCTGGTTCCTTAATTTGGTTAGAGTCATGCCAGAAGGTTGGCCTCTTTCAGCTTACAATCAGGGATTCTTCCACACACCCACTGACCTGAATCCATTTTGTCCGAAAGGAACCATGCACAATTTTTCTTGAACAAGAGACTCAGATTTCTTGTGCATGGTTGCAGTGAAGGCTGACACAATGCTTTCCTATTCCAGCACAACAGCAGAAAGGAACTTGGTCCACAATCTCCAGTGACACTTGTGACCATGTCTAAGGTACATAATGAAGCATGGGCTGGGGTTATAGAAGTGCAGAATCATATGATGTCACTGCTGCATGGAGAATCACTTTGGGAGTAGCTATATTTTGACAGACCGCATCATGCATTTGAAAGTGCAGATAGAAGCAGCATTCACTGTCTGACTATGGGAAAGAGGTTGGCATGAGTACCAAAAGCAATTGATGAAAGAGTTTGGAGGACTGAAGTGCTCTCACTAAGCAGAACCAGCCTGAGGGTCACTTTTAAGTGGTACCTGTTTAAATATGAGCTCTGTTGTTGGACTGATGCATCCTTCATAGATTGGATCTCAAGAAGGTGGATGCTTCCAAGAAGAATGGGAACCTCAAGGTACAGACAGACACAGCTATTGTATCACTGCAGCATCAAACTGGACACTTATCTGTGAACTGATCCCAGGTTGAGGGGCAGAACATGCTTCCAAGCCTAGCAAACCCACAACATAGCAGTCAAAGGCAGAAGAGGCTCACACAAAAGAAAACCATTACCAACTGGTCTAGTTCTGGTCAACTAGTTAATGCTGCCTTCAAGGGATGTTGGACCCTTGAATCACTCAGGAGATAGTCCCCAATAATGCTCCCATGGAATTCTGTGGCGATGATGTCATACAAATCCTTTGAGTCCAACTTTTCCTGAAGTTTTGTGGACCTGAAGAAATTTGCAAGATTGCTGAAAGCTCCAGAGAGTAGGGTCATTGCTACATCACCTGGAGGCTGCAACACTGGATCAACAATTGCAGTTTACAGTTTTTCGTACTTCACTGCTTAACCTGGTCTCCGATTGGAGTCCTCCTCTCTGAAGCAGACAATTATATGTAGACAACATGAGCACATGAGGTTCACAAAAATATCCTTTGTAAGCTGCTAACATAACAGTACTTTGGCATCCCATTTGGACATCGTCCAGACAGTGCTTTCCTCCACAGCTACTTTGGAGACTTGTTTTGTGGAACTTGAACTTAACACAAGGAGCTGACACATGCCTTGCAGAATGAGTTGAAGAGAAACTGTGCACTTGGAACCAGTGGTTACATGACATTTCCAAGATGGCCTGGTCAGTCATGACTCCCTCCCCACAACCATGTAAGTACCTTGCCAATTGCAATCTTAATTGAATAGTGATTTCATCATGTGAGGTTCAGACATGTGAAAGTTTTCACATGTAGAAACAATAGTATCCATCACCATGTACCCTTTTGGATACATTCATGTATAAGTAGTTCTACTAGCCTTTACATACTGAATACACATATGTATTCAGTTAACATGGAAAGACACTTGTATCTAAGAGATGCAATCGTTTGTATCTATCTCTCTTCTATATAATAGAGTTCATGCTATAAAGATAAAAATTCATATGAAACATGTCTCATATTCTAATATGGCATCAAAGCAAACAAATGATCCAATGCATTAAGGTATATGTAATCCAAAAAGATGTATTTCTTTGTCAAGTTTGAATTGCTTGTCTTTAATACCATTGTTGTCGCAAAAATGAAAGAGTTTGATATGTTGAGTACATATTTGTTACTCTTAATCAAATTTCTTGAAGAGAAAAAGGAGAAATTTTGGAAGCCACCACATGTAACAACATGGTAAATAGATCACACTTAAGCAAAGAATCTATGAATGTTTCAAATATAATCTTAAATTTAAGCCAATTTGATCCATAAATTATGGCACATCATCCAAAAATTGAATTGAGCCATATCCAAAAATTTGAACTTATTTTCACATTTGGAAACATAGACTTACATTATTATTCAAATTTGAAAATTTATGGTCCATCATCAATGGTATGGAGACCATACTTGTGGCACCCATAGGAGGGGCAACAGCACTACCTACCACATGTGTAGGAAGTATAAGTAATTGGAATCCGTGAAATACTTTTGCACTCACAATTATTAAGAATTGTTTAGATAATAGTGTAGTCTCACATTCAATTTAAAATTACAACAAATGGAGCTTGGCAAGAATTAATAAGGTTATTTGAATCTCAAGATGCAACAATAAAAATGTTTCCAAGAGACAATTTACAAACTTTGAAAATGAAAGTGAAAATGTTCCTAAACACATCCATACATGTCAATCAATGTTGGAACAATCATCAACTGCATGAGCATTCATATTTCGAGTGAATGTACTTCTTTAATTAATGAGAACTATGGTTCCTAGCTATTGAACTTTTATTATTTCCATGGTAAGACAACCCAACATAACATTACAATGAAAACTTTAAATATTAGGTGAAAGCACACTAAGGGTGAACCACTTTTCACCCAAAAAAGTGATGTATAACAAATATTTTAGTACACAGTAAATTAAAATCTTGATGGTATCCTTTGGCTATCCTAAACACAAGCAAAAAACTTTAAAATTTGCATAACAACATTTTGGAACTCAAAGTTCACTTTGAGACAAAATTAATTTTGATCCAACAATTAAATGAAAAGGATTGGATAAAATTAATGTACATACAATATATAACTTACAGTTTTTCAACCACCACAAAACCTCATCTTTGTGGTTCATGAAACATTACCAAACAAAAGAAAATTGAAAAAATAATGCAATGCCCATCTATAAAAGCTCCTCCTCTTTGATATGGTAGTGGTTTTTTTTGTAAAAACAGATATTATTATGCATTTATTATTCAAAAATGCAAAAAACACTTTTTTTTTTAATGAAATTTCATCTAAAAACTTTAAATCTCTAAATGGTCCTAGATTTAATTCATGTATATCAATATCATACACAATAAAAAAAATTCACCCAAGAATTCCATTCATAACCTTAGTTTTGAAATATATATACAATTTTTTCAAACTTTGTGACATGTATTATTTTGTCACAAATATATTCCATACATTCAAGTTTTTCATTGTTTGTTGGATTTGTTTAAATAATTGATTAGATTAAACCTAAAGTTAATCAAATATACTTGAAACAACCCAAGATAATTCAAGATGTGATGCCCATACAATACCAAAAAAATTAATTGCAAAAAAATAATACTTGTGACTATAATTTTTGGGGGGTTTAGTGTGCTTATGCCCTAGTATATCCAACAATCTATCAATGTTATACATTGGAAAAAGACCTTATAATTTAAGAACAAAATATCAAAATACAATGAACACACACTTTTAATTCTTCAAAGGAAAAAATCTAAGCCAAACTCTCCTAATGTAAATAATTATAAATACAAATATAAATCAGACATTAAAAGGAAATTCAAATGTTTTTGTGCAAGAAAATTAACCATGCAATAAAATATTGTAATTTAAAATTGCAAAAGATAAAACAATTGCAATTCAATCCAACATAGTTACTCGAAATAACAAATTATATGTAGTTATTATGATTATTGAGGATGGGAATGATAATTCATGGTATTTAGATACCATAACCACAAATCATGTCACATGACATTGAATCATTTCTAACATATAATAAATGGGGAAATGAGCAACTTGTGTATTTGGGTGATAACTCTACACACCAAATAATTGGACAAGGCAATGTGTCCATAAAGTTGAATAATGGCCAAGTTAAAGAAATAACTAATGTTTACATGTGCCTAAACTTTAGAAGAATTTATTCTTTGCAAAGCAATTTTATCAAGCAAGCGGAACAATTGTTATAAAATTTAATAATTATAATCATACTTCACATCAAGACATCACAAGCAGATAAGACACATCATTTATATAAAAATTATTTTATTTTATTTTTTGTGCCATTTTTACATTTTGAAGCCCACATATTTTGCACAAACATATTTTTTGTGATTTTCACAAAAAAATTATTGATATTTCATGATATTGTAGGTTTGTGATATAAGAAATCCTAGTTGAAGTTCAATAGTTGCAATGAGTTATCTCCATCATGATGAAATTCTAAAAGAGTGCATGGGTTTATAATTGGCTTAGGTTATAAACTTGTTGAATTCATTGGTGTAGTTTGTGTGTGGCCCAGAACATCTAAGGGCACCACAAACTTGTTATGGCTTCAAACTTCCATGATAATCTAGACACTAAAGTTTAGGACCCAAGGACCTCAAAAAGGTTTTAGGTAAAGAATACAAAAAATGTTGTGTTTTGCACTCCTTGTCTTAAGGTTGCAAAAGCATAGGTTGCCTATGCATAAAGGTGCAAACAAAATACAATGAGCCAACATAATTACTTTAGAATAAAATTACATGTCCTTTTTTTTAAAAAAAAACATTTTCATCCAAATGAATTTTAGAACAATTTTTCTTGCAATTTGTTATAATAAATGTTTATAGTTGTTTTAGTACATGACATGTTTTTTTTTTATCATTTTTTAATAATATAAATTTTTGAAACTATTCTGATTCCTTGTAAATTTATTGTTTTATCTATGAAAATGATAAAAAATTTAGATCATAACCAAAAATTCATTTTTAACATTTTGATGTTTATAATAAGCTACAACTTCTTTTAATACATCATGTAGATTATACCTCATTTATACATGGTAAAGGACTTTCAAAGTTCTAAAATTCTAGATCAATTTTGGAAAGTTTTTTGAATTTTTAAAGTTTTAGAAATCCACATATTTTAAGGTATGAGTGTTTTTTCAATGTGGCTAATAGGACCTTATCTTCTTAATTTTTTTCCCATCAAATGTGTTTTATTATATAAGTCCTTTTTATAGTCCTTTGCAAAATTGACTCCTATTTAACACCATAGGTGTTCACTTTCAAAGGTCTTAAATCAAAACTCAAATTTAAAATTTCATCAAATGGATTTTTTGTTTGAATTCTTTTAACATTTACATGAATGAAAAAGCAACAACTTGCCATGATTGCTATGGCTTCAAATGGAAAAACATAAATATCTATCCAATTTAACTATTTTTCTTTGCAATCCGACAACCTTTATGGTTCATTAGATTGTGACTACACCCATAAACATAGGCTACAAAACAAAAAAATGATATGAAATGACGTTATGAAATGCTAAAGTACCTAGCATGCAATGTGCCTAAGTTTTTTTTTCAATGCTCACAAGGTTTAAACATGGACATAAACTTGTTTCATCTGTCCACCAATAATGGTTTTTTTTCCCCGGTTTTTAACCTTTTGTTCTTTTTATATGTGTTTGGAAATTGCTCAGGTAAAATACAAACCTTGACAAACACGTGTGATGGTGGTTTTGTTTCATGTTTTAGGTTTCCATGTTTTTCAACTCTTCATCCTTTAACAATTTTGTTTGGCTCACAAAAAATTTCATGTCTTTGTGCTTTCCTTTTCTACCTATGCATAAATAATACAATGGTGTTGGCAATAGTCTATGCACCCAAATTTGTCACATGAAAAAAGAACCCTCAGCAAGTTAATCTTGAATTCATCTAAAAGCCCAAAACAATCTTTTGGTACATTTCTTCTTCCTTCCGGTTTTCTTGCAACTTCATTCAAAATATCAAGGTGCATTTCATTTCATATGTTATTGTTTTCATAGATGTTTCTTCTATGTCCTCTCTTTCATGCAATATTTTGCAAGTGTTTGGTATGTCTTCTCTTCTTCCTTATAATGTCTTGCAACTTTGCAAATACTAGGATGCATGTAATTTGTGTCCCCTATTGTTTTAGCTGATGTTTCAAATATGTTTTCTTTTCTTGCAATTTACAATTCTTTGGTATAATGTCTTTTTTTCTTTTTTGCAATTTTTTGTGACATTCTTCATAGACAAAATTATGTGTCATTTACATTTGCTATCATTTTATAAGCTTTTAATATTCATCTTTTCTTGCACTATGGAACTTTTTGGTACATGTCTTTTTTCTTCCTTGCAATTGTCTTACAACTTCATTTACATCTATTGTTGTTTTATGGATGTTTTTGGTGTATTTTCTTTTTATGCTTTTCAATTTCTTCATCTGCAAAAAAAATTAAAATAAAATAAATTAAGGTGGGAGACATGCCAATTGGGATAGACATGGTGGCAGATGTCTAGAACATGTTGGTAAATGAGGCCTCTTTTAAGTCCATTTCAAATGCATTGCAAATTAGCAACTCAAGGAGATTACAAATTAAGGTCCATGACTAGGGCATTGGGTCATCATTTTCAAATGTTTTGTCACATGAATGTTGATGAAGTTTGTAGAAAAATAAAAAAGTTGTACTACCCATCCATGAACTTATGCTGAAGATAACTCATATCCTTTGAGAACAAAAAAAATCGACCTTGCACACAACATTTTTTAGAAAATTGACCTTGTTCAAAACATTGAACACAATTACTCGCCACGTTCAACTTTTAAAAACATAAACACCCTCCACCAATGGCTAATTATGTGGGGAAACATCTTGCACCAACAAACTTAAATGCTTAATTGCTTCAAAGAAAAATAATTGTGAACCTTGAACAATCATTTTGCAAAAGAAAATTGGAGGCGGGGATGGATGTTAAGGCTTGCCCAAGATAGTGTTACACATAATCTATACACAAAAGCTTTTCGTGAAAGGGTAATTTTTTAAAGGTAGACTTGTCAATTTGCTTCAAGTAGTTTAAACTCTCAGCTACCTAGACATTTTTTAGGCTACCTAGGACTTAAGCTCAATGGTATGTGACCTACATGGCATGGTTTTTTTGGTATTTTGTATCTAGGTTCCAACCCAATGGTATGCAAGTGAAAGTCTAGCTGCCCTCTACCACTAAACTTAACTTTGGCATGCCAACAACTTGTTGAGTTAAGTCTACTATTGTGTTTCAAAAAAAAACAAAAACATTAAATCAAGGGTAATATAAAAAAAATTAAAATTGTAGCTCATTCCAAAATAGGATGGCCAACTTCTAAATGTGACATATGTCAATTTCAAAACATAATTTTACATGTCCAAGATTTGTAACTATATCTAGAAAGCACATTAAATCCATAACATTTCTTCTTAACATGAGAAGTCATCTTATTTTTTGGGTTGGTTCTAGCATTTTTCATAAAGGCCCGTAGGTTTTTCTATTGTGCAAATAGTAGGATCTCGGCCATAAGATATGGAAACAATCTTGGATAAGTCATTACACATAATAAGGCCTTTAGATGGGGGGCATCATTTGTAATCAACACTTGCCCTTAACAACTACCTAATAACGCCCCCCTCCATGGGCCTTACATACCACAAAAATTGCCACGTTTTAATGAAAGCAATGTTATCTTGCTTTTGAAAGATCTAAGGGTAGAATCACCCATCATCAAACATGTACTCTATCATCAAACAATTCCAAATTTTTTTCATTCCTTAACCAAATTAAGTGAATTTTATGTCACTGGACGTGCAAATTGAAAAGCTACAAATGTTCATGTTTTTTCAATGACAGAAATAAAGGAGAAATGAAAAAAACACTATAAGAAGATGAGTTTTTTTCTTGTTATTTTTTCATTACTCATTTTTTTTTGCATTTCAAAGATGAATTCTAGAACTTGAAGTAGTGCTCCCATAACATTTTAAACCATTCAAATAAAACACATATGATGAAAATATAAATAATTGATGAATATGTATCATTATTAAGTTATAAGTAATTGTTTTTATAGTCATAATATAGTTGAACAATAGTACTTTAGTAGTGGTGCATTAGTGGCCATACTAACCATATCAATGGGAATCATAATAAAAAATCTGTTGTAAATGTATCCCATAACGGGTGGTGGAGATGTGGACACATGGCATAATCACATGTATGTACATTGTACACTAATTGCAACATAGTTGCTGCTTTAGTGACACATTTATAATAGTTTTACAATAGTTGCCACATGCAAATACAATGCAATTCCTAAAAAAGTCATACATGGTTGACTATTTATGTATGTACGATGTGTATAAATTAGCATATAGAAAACCCATTTTCAACTCATTCACAATTATAATACAATTGATTGATTTTATGACATAGCAATTTATTTATTAACACACCACATTTCTAAAGGGATAGTGGCACAGTAATTGTAATACCCAAGGGTAATTGCATAATAGTTATATGCGAGTTGTTTTTTGAGCTTTAGTTACATGGTAATGTGGTTTCACAGAACATGATTTTTCATAGTGAAAAAAATAAAATGAAGAAACCATTCAAATTTTGATGATGTAACTTTTGAAGTGTGCATATGGTTATAATATGTTAGATGAGGTGGTGTTGTCACATACTAATCAAAAACCAGCCTTGAACCTTAATATGAGGATCAAGTTTACCTGGTTGGGTACGTAATTAAAAAATTTAATATTAGTTAGATTTGGTAGTTACATTAATAAGTATCTAAACATTGTAGTTGAAATGGTGGATTATTAATCATGTCTTAATTTGCATTGAAAACTCAAAACTTGTTAAACTTTTAGAAATTTTCTCATGTATTTATTTTGATATTTCCTCTTGTTTGATACATGTTAATGCATTCTATTGGTTTTACATTGAAAACCAATTGGGGAATTGTTTGAAAAATAATTTCTATTTTTTGTTGTTGTGAGAACCATTCAAGTAGTGTCAGTCAAAAGTGATTTGTGAAGAGTTTAAAAAATGATAGGAAAAATGTATACATTCGCCATGTTTAAAGCTAACAAACTTGAGGGGTCTTTTAATTATGCAATTTGGAATGTCAATATGAAGGTGATTATGATGAAAGATAAATTATGGAATGTTGTTTAACCTACAATTATGTCTCTTAGGATGTTTATTGGAATGTCTATTAAAAAATTTACTAAGATGTATATTGGAATGTCCAATAACATTACAATTACACATTCATTAATTGTTGTATAGATTATTGTTTTTAATGATCTAAAGAACCAAGCCATGAAAATTTTGTTCTTGTTAATGAAAAATGACATAATTTATTACATAATTGACCAAGATGAACCAAGTGCTTGTTGGACCATGCTACAACATTTATTTGAAACAAAAAAATACCATTGAAGGACAATTTTTCTTGTTAAACAAATGACATGTTGTGCATGGAAGAAAGAATGTTAATTGAAAAGCTTTTATGAGGTGTGAAAGGGGTGATCACATTTGTGAAAATTGCAAGAGAAACTACGAATGATAATATCACAATGCATGTCATATTGAATACATTCCTCACTAGTTATGAAAGATTCATTTAATCTATCATTGGGCAAGACCAACTACCTTCTTTGATCAATTGGTTGTAAAATTACACATAAGATACACACACACCCACATCATGAATTTATAAACTTCTTCTTACACATGTAACACAACTTATGAAACATGGGGTCACAATTTTACTTGATATTTGTGGGATTGTAGAATCCAATGAAAAAGAGGAAAAAACAAGAAGGGATTTCACATACTATGTACATGATGATAGTGTTGTTATACTAGAGTTTGCAAGAATAACATGTTTAAAATGTCAAAAAGCCAATTGTTGGAAGTTAGAAAAGCTAGAAGAAGAAACATCTTTTAAAAGTGTGGTTCAAGTATATGGTGTTTTTTCAGATGAAAATAGAGGTTCAATAGCAACAATGAGTTTAAGAATTCAGGTTCAAGTATGTGGTTTTTGATGAAAGCATGAATGTAGCAACAAGGTAAGTAATTGGGATTCAAATATGTGCTTTTGGTACCAAAAGTGTTGGATGAATCTCTACACCCAAGGAAAAAAAAACTATACATAAATAGAGATGAGGTTGTGATAGGGTGGGTAGGTAGTAGAAAGGATGGAATGTTCAAAATGCTGCAATTTGCTCATATTCTTTGTGTATGTCTTTTTTCACAAGAAGTGGGAATGAGATTTGCATATGTGATATATTGGTAGTAGAAGGGATCGCAATGCAATGTGCATATTATTTATGTGTGTTTTTAAAAAAAAATGAAGATTAACTTTTGAGTGTATTTTGGAATTGGGATTTGTGGCTTGGAATGAAGTGGAAGTGCATAGGGACCATGTTATGATAGGAGGTTTTTTTTTCTCATTGTTCATGATATACATATCACACTCTTTGGATACAAGTAGTTTCCAATATCACCTTACTTAAAATTGCAAATCTTTCCAAGCTTTTTATTACTCATTATCTATGTCATAGTTCATCCATGTAATTCATACATACGACCAATTGCATTTTGGTCAATAATTTGATAAACACATAATTTTATCAATCATAAATTGTTATCAATATTGTCAATTACATGGATATAATGTATATTGATATCATCAATTATGTGAAAAAATAATTATTCATGCTCTTCACATTAAGAAAGAAAACCTAGCACATTCCTTGTCCCCTTTGCTTAAATATGGGCTTTATATATTGAATATAATTATTGATTATATATTGAATGCATATATTTATTGAGGTTGATATAAACCTTGCATCCTAGGGCAAGCACGAGTACATGTTATCCATTCATGTGGTAGCTGTTTGCATCCATATAAAAACATTCATCCATATGAAAGACTTTTGTGCACATTCATGTCAACACGTTCATCCTAATGCTCATGTTAGGTGCATGAAGGTAGTAGTAAATTGGTGATTTTGAGTAAGTGAAAATAATGGGGGGTCAATTTTCGGTGGCCTTGTTATTTGGTATAGGAAAAGGGTATTGAAAGGGTATGAAGATAGACCTTTTTCTTCCTTAATCCTATCATAGCATGGACCTTAGAAAACATGTAAGGCCATGGACAACCTTGTGTGGATGAAAATTACATGTAGGGTTAAGGCCTCTTGAGGCCTTATTGAAATAAGGGGCCTAGGACAAGGCCATAAGGGTGCCAAGGTGCCCTCCAAATACACTTAGGAAATTTCACGAATACAAGGTGCCCTCCAAATACACTTAGGAAATTTCTCCCAAGTGCTTGATAGGCACTTAGAAATTACAAAGGGTTGTATTTATACTTAACCCTCAATTAGCCTTCATATTGACCTAATCATGTGATAACAATCTTTAATCAAAACTAACCAACAACTAATTGAAAAATTTGAAACCAGTCCATTCCAACTGTTTTTTTCGTTTGGACATTAACCAAAACCCAAAGGTTCTTAGTTCTTACCCATGATTGGATTTAGCCAGATTTGGCTACAGGTTTGAGAGGGAATTTAGCATTATTAAATGGCAACTGGTTTTTATAGCCTGTCTAAATAATTAAACACACTAATTTTTAAAATGCTACCAAACTGAAATCAAAGTCCAAATGTGGCGAAATTTTTTCCAGACCTTTTTTCTTTTTTTTTTTTTTCGAAAATTTTCCATTTTTTCAAGGAAAAAAAGGGGAATATTTTGACAGAATATTTCTGTTTTAGTTTTATTTGAATATATTTTTGTCATTTTGGCGAAATTTTGCAACAAAAAGAAACGCTGGTTCTTTTTAGAAAAAAAATGAACCCAAAGTTTTCTTGTTACAAGTGGAGATATTACCAGAGGCTGTAGTGGCTGATGCATAACCGTGGTTCTCAATTTTTAGAGAAAAATCAAATATCCACCTGAAACTGTCGGGTCTTTTCCGGTTCCTTCATTTAACCCGTAGGTTCCTTGAAGTATTTTTTGAGATACCCGGAACGAAGAGTTTTTTGAATCTGATTCGCTTCGAATAATTGGACCCGGAGGTTCTTCTATCCAGAAATGTTTCAAATAACCGGATCCGGAGGGTATTTGAAAATACCCTCCCCACGTTGGTGCACGCCGGTCTTTCCGATTAGGGTTCCAAATTCGCACTTTTGACGCTCATTGACTTGCTGGCGCAGCAGGGCTTCGCGAAGTCGAGGAGCGGAGAACCTCGTGCGTGATCGGGGGGAAGTCGTCGTCGTCGTCATCTATCCACGAGAGAGGAGAGGAGACGAAAGAAAGCAAAGCAAAGCTTGGAAATTTTTTTTCAGGAAGAAAGTTCAAAGAGGGAAGAGGAGAAGTAAAGAAGCAAACCAAACCAAAGCAAGGAGAAGTAAGTTTGAAGGCTTCTAAGTGCAACGGAGCAGACAAGATTGTTTTTTTTTGTCTCAGCCATGGATTGCTCCACCAGCTTTAGTCGGACGTGCATCGCACTTACTTTGTGTGTTTCTATCTTCTTCTTGCAAGTCTCGGCTGAAGGTAATAGATTTTTTTTCTTTTTTTTTTTTTAAGTTTTATGTTTCTGTGCTTCTTCCTTTTGGATTTGATGGCTATGCTTAGAGTCTTCTGTGACCTTATTCTTTTACTAGAGTGGCAGGGAAGGGAAAGTCTTGTTAGGGTTTCGAGCAGTAGAGAAAGGGAAAGTTGCAACACGATAAGAACTGTGTTTTGTGTGGAGAGCGAGAGACAGACACAGACACAGAGAGAGGGGGTTTGCTTCCAATGGAATTTTCAACTCATGCGGGTGTGGCGTCATCATGAGGATGAAGCTGCAAAGGTCTTTAAGAGTGAAGTGAAGGTTTGTTTTGACATTTTAGGCAATAGGAGGAATTGGAGAGCAGTGTACTACTCAGTCTCACCATGATATTTGAAGCAGTGAAATCCTTCTACCAGAGAAAGCGATGAAAGGGGGAAAGGGAGCGCTTGGTGTATTGCTCAATTGTAATGATCATGACTGATGATTGTCTGTGGGGCACACAACTCTACAGGATGCTTCTGGATAAGCAGCTGTCAGAACAGATGGATGGGAGGGTGTGGACCTGGGTATACACAAGTGGAGACATCAAATGATTGCAAGGGCCTGTGTGCAGAGCCCCACTACCCATCATGCCCGCCCTTCTTCACCCGCTTTCAATGTTGCAAGGAAGGTCTGACTCTTTACCATCTCTCAGATTCTTAAGCTTCTAGGTAGTGTTTGCATGATTTCTTGAACTGTTCAATACTCACCTCCCTGTTACTCTTTTTGGCCTTCACTTGGAACTATGATGTATTGACTAACTGACAGTGGGCTTGGAAACAGGCAAGGCAACGGAACATGCAGACTGTAGTCAGTGTCCAAACAAGGTGGATGTTGGAGATGAGTGGCTTTGTTGTGGCGATTGTTCCGAGCCTCAGATTACAGACACGGATGCCAGGGTTGGCTTCTGCCAGACGGGTGCTACATTGGGCTCTCAATTGAAACCACGAGGTCAGCTGCTCTCTCAGTGTTGACAGCAAGTATGTGATCTTGTTCTATGACTGTTGATATTGCCAGTCTGGTTGAATTGAGGTGCAGCCCTTGAGTTAGAGTGGAGATGAGTTGAGCTGAGATGGTGGAGGTGAATTCACATGCCTAGCATGCACTATCGTCCTGGAACCTTTTCAGAAGTTGCCATAAGTTGTTAACCCAAGTCTTGGGTCAAAGAGATTCTTAACCTGAACCATCACCTCCTCCTTAAACCATCCCTGGGTGTTCCTAGGGATGGGACCTCAGCCCCTGCCCTGCTTGCTACACTCCCTTGTTGCAACCAGATCACTCTCTGTGTAAAGGACTTCCAAGATTGAGACCTTTTGACATACCTTTTTGACATGAATAGAATCTTTGTGACTGGAAATGGAGCTTGAAAGAGTTGAGCACATATTTTGCAATCAACTATGGATGATATGGTTATCTGCTGAATGTGGGAACTAGATCTGCAGCTGTTGGATCAGTATAATACTTGCATTCTCACCTTTCAATTGTGGATTAGCCAATATCTCCTTGCCTTTTTCCATATTGTGTGCAGTTCCTAAAGCACAGAGCTGGGTTCCCTCTAAAGAAATGATGACATCAATTTCAGAGAGGGGCCCACCTGGATGAGATGTGCTTTCTAACATGTGAGCCTCTTCAGAGCAATCACTCAACAAATTCTTCTCAGTGGTTTCTGTGGCAAATTCATCAAAGCCCTAATTATAAGTTTAAGAATCCTCCTTCCTTCTGTTTCTCTATTTGTTTTTATCTATGGGACCTCTGTTCTTTGTACCACAAGAACAATGCATTTACACAGATTTGTGAAATTGATACATTAGCTTCTTGCAACAGAGGTTGTCAGATGGAGCACAAGCGAGTGGGGAAAATGTTCAACTGGCTGTGGGGGAGGTTTGAGAAAGCGGCATGTCAAGTGTCTCCGTTATGTTGAGCATGCCCTTCACCTGCCAGCTGTTGTAAATGACAGTGAATGCCCAGCTGCCACAATGGTACTATTTTTGCTTCTCTAACTCTTCCATTCTTCTACCATTTCTCCAACTACCTTCTGACCTGTCTGAAAGTTATCAAGGTTGTATATGGGCTAGCAGGTATCCAGCCAGGGTCTTCAGTGAAAATGCATCTATGTAGACTAAAACTGAGAGCTCATTTCTGTGGCAGCCTGCATGGGAAGAGGCCTGTAACTTGACAGCATGTAGTGGTACCCGGCCGCATCACAAGAAAAGACGGCTGCCAATCTGGGCAATTGTGTTGATCAGTTTATTCACCATAGCTACAGCAGGTGGATTGGCATTTGCTGGTTATCTGTTGTACAAAAGGTGCACTTCCTTGCCCTCAATGAGTGAGAAACTGTCACTGTGATTTATACGGCTAGTTGAATAGTTCATTTTGAACTAATTCTTCCCTTCTATGCATTTCCTCTTCCCTGTTCTTAGTCCTTATTGGGAGTATTTCTTTTACTCAAAAGGAAACAAAAATTCACCTGGTTCCTGTTTTGAATTGAGAATATGGAGATTTCTTCATTCGCATGAGAGTATTACTAGCCATGGACTTCTTTCAGAACTTTTTTCTCTTCTTAGGAAAAGCAATCTGCTCCTAAAGCATCTGCAATGGTTTCATACAATATTTTCTCAGAAAGTGTCTTCTGGTGAATTTGCTTTGTTGCAGGAGGACTGAAAATTCAAACCATGGATTTGTGTATGTAATGCTGGAGGGATACTAGTGTGTTAAGACACCTGCTCTTCAATTATGGTACTGCGCTCCAGCGAAATCTGGAAGAAGTCAGCCTGTGAAGACTTTGTATGGTACAAAACAATAATAGTTGGGTGTCACCAGATTAAATCATCTTCGAAGTTACTTACAGCATGTGTGTGCTCCCTCTACATGGCTTCCTAATGTCTTTTGAAGACCTATAGTTGGAACCATTGCTCATAACTTGGTCAGTTCTTGACATTGAACTGTGAGGTGGAGTCGCCACAGAGGAACCTCCCGTCTCAGAATCAGAATCTTTAGGAGGATAGCGCATGCTGCATGAAACAAATAGCATTGGATGTATATGTAATGGATTCTTTTTGGGAGAACTCAGAATAAATTTATTACATAGTGAAGTGCCCTATGTTTGATGATGATCTTGAGAATTTGATTCAATGGACTACACTTCAAATTCAATGGACTACACTTAAAATAGACTTCAAAACAAAATTTGAAAAGTGATGAGAAAGGAAGGATGCAGATGAACAAAACTGTGAAAATAAATTTTAAAAATCAACAACTCCTGCACACAAAGAAAAAAAGCAAAAAAAAAGAAGTTGTCATGAACTTTGTTTGAGTGCGATCGACCTCACGAGCTTTGCCTTTTGACAACACCTTAGAGGTAAAGATAGAAATATAGAAAGAAAGTGGAAAAAGTAACTGGAATTTTTTTTTATAAAAAATTTTAATTAAATTTTTTTTAAATTATATATATACATATATGGATGTTTCTTTTAGTAGGGGAAGGTTTTGCTACCCGGACCTTTTTTAATTTTTGACCCCTCCCCTTGGCCTACCAACTTCAGAACAAGACCTTAAATCCAAAATGTTCGGATAGCCAAACCTTCTCCTATACCCAACAACTAACCACCCACTCGCCCGCACCTAGGCACTAACTATCTATGCCTTTGTGCTCATGTACTAATTTTCCTTACTAATCACCTATGTCCCCCCTACTTAATAGCCATCTTTGTGCTCCCATCTACCTACTAATCAAATACCTATTTAATCATGACCATCTAGTTACTTATTAACCATCCACCACGACTTGTGTCTACCCTAACATTGTATTTGCCTATGCACTAACCACCTATGTGCCCACTACTTAACAAGCACCTACTTAATCATAGTCATTGATTAAGTAGGTGTAAGTATTATACATTTGTGTGAAATATTGTAGTACCTTTACCATTCCGACATTTTTTGAAGGGGTTTTTTTTTTTTGGTTCATTTTTTCACCTAGTTAGTTGAAACAAAATTTTCCTTAGATTCTTACAATTGAGGTCCGGAAAAAAAATGCCAAGTATAGTGTTTGGTGGTTTTCTTTTTGTTAGAGGACCACTGACTCAAGTGTTGTAATAGTATGAGATTTGAGGCATTTTTTTTAAATTTTAAGATTTAGACGCCTTATAAAAGGCATAAAATTTTATATATATATATATATATATATATATATATATATATATATATATATATATATATATATATAT
>Ga0116231_10001589_pt1 | contig 46744 bp, 41 predicted proteins | sample S1TSphgellanicum_2_FD_89695 | JGI IMG/M metagenome (GOLD analysis project Ga0116231, IMG submission 89695) | Host-associated microbial communities from peat moss isolated from Minnesota, USA - S1T2_Fd - Sphagnum magellanicum MG | ecosystem: Host-associated > Plants > Peat moss > Unclassified... | reverse complement strand
AAAATAACACCTCCACAAAAAAAAAAAAAAGCACAATTATGTGAAACAATTAACCCCAATAGCAACTTCTGCTGCATTGGCCAAAATCCAAGGTGAGAGACATAGTTGACTTTACATGCAAGGGAATTGGAGCCATCACAAATGCAAGACAACTCAAAATATTAGACACAAAAACAAAGTTGTGTGAACACAATCACCATAACAACAGGAAGTGCAAGATTGTACTATAGATACATTGGCCAAAATCCAAGGTGAGAGATACTAAGTCCCACTTGAACTTAAGTGATTTACTAGGGAATTGGAGCTATGATCACAATGTCACCATAGGAACTTGCAATAATAAAGGCCCCCGTTAGGTTACACAATTACAATAACAGAGTGTATAAAATGTACTTAAGTCTTGTACACTACACAACATTAGCCAAAGGTGTATAAGAAGTTCCTTAATGTATTTTAGTATTTTAGCACCACTTCATTTAAAAGCACACTTATGTTACACAATTACACTACCATTGTGTCCAATGTGTGCAAAATTTGTATTCTAGTACCATTTCAGTTAAAAGCACACTTATGTTAAACACAATTACACAAACTGTTGTGTCCAATGTGAGCAAAATGCATCTTAGTACCATTCCAGTTAAAAGCACACTTATGTTACACAATTATACTAATTATTTGTGTCCAATGTGTACAAAGTGAGCAAAATGTATTTGAGCACAATTCCAGTTAAAAGCGCACTTATGTTACACAATTATACTAATTATTTGTGTCCAATGTGTACAATGTGAGCAAAATGTATTTTAGTGCCATTTCAGTTAAAAGCACACTTATGTTGCACAATTAACATAACTATTTGTGTACAATGTGAACAAAATGCATTTTGGTACCATTTCAAGTTAAAAGCACATTTATGTTACACAATTAAAAGTTCACAATTTGTACAAAAGTGTGGAAAAACATAGTTGGACTTAAAACAGCATTTAAGTGTGCATTTGTTTGTAACAGGGACAAGAAAGGCCCTTCCTTTTGCCCCTTTTTCTTTCGGCGGCCTTCTTCTTCTTCGTCTTTGGCTCGCGAGTGTCGCACGAGTCTCTTCACCGCAGCAGCTCTCGTGCGAGCGATTTCTTCTCTCTCTCTCTCGCGTGTCCCGTTGCGGCGCGCGCCGTCCGTCCGTCCGTCCGTCCGCACACAATACGCCGTTGGGTTGTGTCTGGTACTACTGTCATTGTCAGCTCGTGGTAGCGTCCGGAGCGAGTGGGGGGACTTTTTCCCGTCTCTTTCTGTCTCTCTCTAGACACCACATTTTGCCTTGAAGTCTCTGAGCAAACTCCAGAAAGATGATGTATTGTATGCAGGCGTCTTCGGAAACCATTGACTCGTGTTGTGTTTGAGAATCTCAAAATCTTTGAGAAGAACTCGTTGAATCAAATCCTATATACATCTTTCCGTGTTGCAGGTGTTTTGCGTTTCGAAGGTGGGTGGTGGACTTGGACTGGGCGGAGGCATTAGAGCCGGAAGCAGCTGCTTTGGTTTTTCATCAGGAGCTTCTTCAGTGATGACGACCTGCATTGCGATGCTCCTGCTCCTGCTCTGCCAGCTTCTATGCATCCGTTGCGCTGGTATGTTTGATCGTCCTTTCAATGCAATGGTCGAATATTCAGTGTTTCCGAATTCGTGTCGTGCTGTTTATATTAGCTTGATTTCCTGACTCAATGTTGTACTCAGACCCACTGGAAAAATGTGTTTGAGGGAAGAGGAGGGCAGCTGAGGAAGTGGGAACTAGAGAGTTCATTGCGTGCAGCATCTTGTACATTTGTTGTAGAAAACTGTGTACTGTTCTTGACCCAGTAGTCTCCTTCATACACATCAAGGAGAATGGTAATTTTGAAGCCCAGTTCTCCGAGCCATAGCTATGTCAAAGCCAAGCTGCAGCAGGAGGACTGGTACTCAGCTCGTTTGTCGACGCAAAACCGAAATGCAGAGCAGCTTGTGAGTCGAGGATGTGATCAGAGAGTACCCATGTCAGAGGGATCATTGATCTTACAATGTAGATATGCTACTCTTTGGATGCTTGTGGCAGTTTGGATGTTTCAAAGTTTGGGCGCTTGTAGAGTTTGATGATCTCATGGCAGTTTGGATGCTTGCAGCTGCCTCCTTCAGAATCTTCTGCTGACTGGGGTATTGACTACTAACTGTGATGATGTGATGATGATGCAGAAGGGACAGTGGGAATCAACTATGGGCAAGTAGCTGATAACTTACCACAGCCACAGCATGTGTCAAGTCTTGTGCAGCAATTGGGCTTCAAAATGGTGAAGATTTATGACACAAATGAGACAATACTCAATGCATTTGCAAACACTGGCATCTCGGTCGTTGTGTGTGTGCCAAATGATGAAATCATTTCTCTTGCAGTCAGTGAGGTTGCCGCTCGCACTTGGGTTCATACCAACATCAACCCCTTTTTCCCTGCAACAAAGATCACTAACATCATGGTCGGAAATGAGGTAAATTTTAGTACTTAAACACCCAAAATCCAGTTTCTGATATATATTCCTTCAATTCCACCAATATTCCTGGCAGCATTTTTGTTGCAGCAGTTTGATCAAATTCCCTCATGTGTCTGGTCTGTCAACAAAGCAGATGTGCCGTAATGCAAGCTCAATTGAATGATGAGTACTTTCTGTATGAACCTGTCTGGATTCCGGGTTGGTCTGGTTGCTTTGAATCAGACTTTTGAACATATTTGCTGTCTGGTCCTGTTATTGGGTATCTCTTTTGAAATTGGGTGCTTAGTCTTTTGTCATGAGAGTTCTTTGTTGTCATTATCATTCTTCAAAGTCTTCATAATTTTTGTACTGAAACTAAGCAGATCCTGGAAGTAGATATAATTTTATCTGAGCTTCATGTTTGTTATTGTATGAGTTTTGATAGCATTTTGCAACCTTGTTTTTTTCTTTCCTTATGATCAGATTCTTGGTGGCGACCCGAGTATTTGGCCAGCACTTGTGCCAGCCATGTGGCAACTGTACTCAGGACTTCGCTACTATGACTTGGATGACAATATCAAAATCTCAACACCACATCCAATGGGAGTGTTAGCAACTTCATACCCACCATCAGCTGGCACTTTTCAACCCAACATAGCAACATCCATCATGGCTCCTCTTCTGAATTTTCTGGACTCGACACAATCTCATTTCATGGTGAATGTGTATCCCTACTTTGCCTATCTAGCTGATGGGGGTACTCACATTAGCCTCAACTTCGCCTTGATCGAGCCAAACACAACTGGGTTCACTGATGCAAATACAGGGCTTCACTATTCATGCTTGTTAGATGCCATGATTGATGCTACCATATATGCCATGAAGTCTCTGAATTACAGTGATATTCCATTGGTCATCACTGAGAGTGGGTGGCCCTCAATGGGTGACCCTACAGAGATTGGAGCAAGTGCGACAAATGCTGCCATTTATAACAACAATTTAATCAAGCATGTTAACAGTCAACCACCTCTTGGAACTCCACTCAGACCTGGAGTTGCATTTGACACCTACATTTTTGCCTTGTTCAATGAGGACCTTAAGCCAGGTCCCGTTTCCGAGCGACATTGGGGTCTTTTCTATCCCAATATGAGTCAAGTTTATACTGTTAATGTTGAATTGGATTCTCAGATCACCACTGTTAGCAAATAGAATTATTGGGTTTTGAATGGGCAAAGGTGCCCTGGTATTGTGAACTTATTAATTTTTGGAGTAATTGGAGTGTTAACCTCCCAAATTTTTTGATGTAAAATTGGGTTTGCCAAAGAATTTGAGCAGAGAGAAGAATTCCACTCTAGTGGTAGTAGGATGTGCAACACCATTCTTGAGGACTTATACACGACAATGCCTGAAAACTTTCAAAGCAGAAACTTCCCTCCAAGCTCAGTTTTGTGGTCTTTTCTTTATTACGGTAGTTAGTGTCCAGCACCATCAAGAAATGAATGTTCGACAGATATCAAAATGGATTGTGGAATATACGAATTTTGTACGAATTTTATATGAATTTTGTTTTCTATTGTACTAGCAAATATTATAGGAGCTTTTTTTTTTGGGGGGTTTGCAGTCTGAGCTTCAAACCCAAAGAAGATCAAAATCCCTTCACATGACACACTCTGATTGTTGGCTAACTTTAGTCACTGAACTAACATCTAATGTTATTATTTATGCTTGTCCAAAAGTTTGGGTGCTCTCAGAGACTTTGTTCTTTGTTCTTGTTCATATATATCAGGCTAAACTACTTGTGGATCTCAAAAACAATTTGTCAACAATGGCCCCCACACACACACACACACATTATATATATAAGTGGGGTGTGATTCCCTAAACTATTCAGAGCCATGTATGCCAAAGCTCATTTGGCTGTGAAGACTGAAAAGCTGATCAACAAACCTCTTGGCATGTTCCACTAATTGTAGTTGGTACTTTCAGACACAAATCTAGACAATGCAGTTTTTTCTGTTTTTTCTGGTTATGCACTCCTTGCTACATCAGGTAGTTTTAAGTTTTAACCAGTCTTGGGCAGTTCTTTACTTTTATGAAGATCATGGGGTTACATTCTTCGAAAAAACAATTTGGGCTCCACTCTGCTTCGCACTACCAGCAACAACGATGATTAAATTATTTCTTTTGTTGAACATAATAATTTTGTTGTAATCAATTTTGTCTTTTTAAAAGATGAAGTTTTGTAAATTTCATTATATGTCATTTTTTGTTTCATTAATATTGTTTTTACATTCTTGATTTGATAGGCAAAATGTCAATAAAAGTCCAATTCATTAGATAAGTTCACAACAAGATACAAATAGTCAAAAATGTTAAAAATGAAAGTCCAATTCATTAGATAAGTTCACAACAAGATACAAATAAACAAAAGCATTGAAAAAATGTGAGAAAAACAACAAAATACAAACAGACAAAAACATTGAAAAAAATGTGAGAAAAAGCAACAAAATACAATCAGATAAAAACATTGAAAAAATGTGAGAAAAACAACAAAATACAAATAGATAAAAACATTGAAAGGGTGCAAGATAGACAACAAAAAAAAAAACGATTCTGAATTGGAATTTGATCTATGACAAATTATAATCCGAAATGACTCTGGAATTGTCACAATAACAATCGCCAAAATACCCATCCTACATAAACCAGTCCCCATGAAACATCGTCACTGGAATTAAAACTATCTTGTGCCCGGTTAAGGTTCCACACATAAATGGAACTGGGAATCCAGTTTTGTGTGTCTGGTTCTTTAAAAAATAAATTCTGGTTTTGGTTCTAGTTCTGAAAATCAGACTTGGTTCTGGCCTCATTCTTACTAATCTGGATTTGAACCAACCGAGGTCACTCCCAGTTCTAGTCACCTTTTTGTACCAAATTCTGGGTCCAGTTCTACAGTTCAACAGAACTGTGAACCCCCCAGTTCCAGGTCCACCAGTTCTTTAACAAAATAAGATCAGGTTTCTGATTTTGAAAATCAGACTTGGGTTTTGGTTCGGATCTTACAAGCTATCAGAACCAGCAATTCTTACCTACCCGCCAAAGCCTAAACCCTAAACCCCCAAGATTACACACCCAAGATCGATTTAAACCAGTGTTGGGTGGGTATGTGGGCGGGTATATCAACGGAATCCTGGTAGTAATCTTGGTATTGAGAATCTGACTTGGACTGGTATAACCTTGTTATTTGTACTCCTATGATACCCTTATTAGTCCATACGGTGGTCCAATAATACCCTTGTCTATACCCAACATGTTTGAGTACATAACATGACTTTTGAATATATGCATGACTCCCACTAGCCCTTCTAATCACAGGGTGCTCACCCAATATCAATAGAGAATTTAGGGTTTCAAAAAGTAGTGTTCCTCCATCTCTTTATGGCTTCTGGCTATTCAATGGCCAAAGGAATAGGGATTTGATTATATGGCTCATGAACTTCAATGTTGAACTACCTGCAAATTCCTCAAGACTCCTGACCCTGTGTTAACCAACATTCTACCATAGTCAACCTTTTTTGACTGCTGAACTTTTAACCTTCCTTTTTTTGCCCTTTTCTTGCCAAACCTAACCTCAGTACTACCCTCCTACCTAGTTATCCTCTTGACCTAGTTATCCTACTGACCTATATTTTGGCCCTACTTGTCAAGTGACAATCAACCCTTTACTTATTTATATTGTATTTTCTTATGGCAAAAATTTTATCTCTTCCTTCTTAACTAAACTTCTATCTCTTGGTAAAACCTACATCTCTTTCTAACAAACCTCTATTTCTTGCCTTTCGAAAATTTTTGTCTTTCTGACTAAACATTTATTTCTTAACAAAACTTTTATTTCATTTTGGCTAAACCTTTATCTCTCAACAAAACATGTTTATTTCCTAGCTAAATCTTTATTCCTCAATAAAACCTTTTCATGGTTACATTTTTTACTATGTATAGTTGTTAGGGTTTATGGCATCTACCATTAAAATGCAAACAAAAATATTTTGTACATACTTGTTACCTTGTTTTCTATTTGAAAACATGAAAAAAATAATTTTTCAAACTTCTAACCTTCCTCTAGCATTTCAAAAAAAAATGAAACTTTTAGTTTATTTTATGGGCATCTCTAACCTCCCTCTAGCTTTTCAAAACAATTTGTGTCATATCATTTGGACTTGAAAAAAAATATCCCCAACACTTACGTCATTTTTTTGAAGTTGGGGATGATTTTGATTATGAAAAAAAACTTAATTAGCCAAATATATATATTAAAATTTTCACCACTTCAATGTTGAGGTGCTTGAAAAAAACCAAATGTTTGCAAAAACATTTCACCTATTTTCAAATATTAGAACTTTATTCTTCAAACTACCAGAAATTTTAGGTCCAATCCAAGTACTTGAAAGTAGTTTTTTAAAACATGATTATAACAATTTAACTTTTGAAGTCCATGCAAACAAGAATTAAAAAATAATGTACCCAAAAAAAATATTATTATCCCCATAAAACCATCTACTTGTTAGTCTTTTTATTTAAGGACCCCAATATTTTGTTGCTTACACTAATTTTTGTGTATACTTTACCATGCTTTCACCCTATACTACAACTACTCACATAAGAAAACAAGTTTTATATGAAGAAGGAAAAAATTCTCCCTAAACGGTACCCCACCTTCCCATCTTAATTACCATTCTTTAAATGAATAACCCCAATATGGTAGCAAGTTAGTTGTAACTAAAGATATGACCATAACATATTTAATAAACAAGAGGATGGTAATTATGCCTTATAACAAAATTATTATCATAGGGTAACAACACTAATAGTTATTCAAAAGAATTATCTTTTGTGAAAGATACATACTTTCAAAAAATCATCCATGGAGTAAATATTACTTGCATCTTCAAGCATTCCATGGGGTCATTGCTTTTGTAGGTCTCGCAAGGAAAATCCCTATTTGAACACCTTCCACACACTTGAATCTACCGCAGTTTGAATCTATCAATTCAAATATTTCAACTTGGCCTCCTTCAATAATCTTCCTACCCAATCTAACATATGTGGTATGGTCATCTCGAAAAAAAAAGTTACCCCATTGGGGTGTCCCCGCAACGTTTCAAAAATTTCCATGTTCATGGCTAAATCAACTACTGAATATTTTACAACTTACTTTCCATCATCGTCACATCTTGATCACTATTCACTCTAATGGACTTTGGAAGATTCAATGTCATTCTTAATTTCGCTTCCAAACTTATTTTTCTATTGCATCATGTCCCAAATAAAGCTAGAAACACACACAAGAGGATCGCCTTCCACAAATGACCCTAGTACTAAGGTTGTGTGAGGCTCCTTGGCCTTTGGATTGTTGAAGGTACCGCCAGTTGTTGAATCAACTACGGCTACAAATTCCCAGGTGCTAAGTGTATTGGTGGTTGATTATTGTGAGGCAATCAAAATTTCATCTTCACCCTTACTTAGCATCATGACAATTGTGAGATGCCTTATTATGCCATCAATGATTCAATAGGGAAGTTGTAGACTACTAACTTTATTCTCACAAAAACAATAGTATCTCATCAAAATTGGTCACAATGTGGAATAGAAGAATCAAAATCACGAGTCTATGTTGCAAACCACAATCCAATTATACCATTCCCTTCAAAATCTACCTCTACACAACATCATTGAGAAGGGGTAATCGTAGGCCTCTAGTTTTGAATGTTATATATTTTATTTATATATATTATCCATGAAATGGTACATGAAAAGAAGCAAAAAGATTTAAACCTCGTAGTTGATGTTTTGGAATGGCAAATAATTAAGGAGATAATACAATGCACTTGACAAGAAGGAGTTGGCAACATCAAGATGCTTTTGCATACAACATCCAAGCTGATAACCCATAAATCACCACTAAATTACATACATGGATGTATACATAAATGAAGGAAAGGGGCACCGAAGAATGGATTTTAGATAGGCTTGTTTTTTAAGTAAAAAAAAGTGATAAAACAAAAATAAAACATTTGTTGCAAATTTTGGCATGTTGTACTGACTCCTAGACCATTCATGATCATTCATTCAATATGCAATTTTATGGGCAAGTAGCGAGCCATTCAAGGCTAAGTAGCCGTGCATGAGAAAACCATGGGTAACAAGCTAACAAGTTTTTTTTTTAAGCACAACAATAGACCCTACCTAATAATCAATTGGCACCCCTGAGTCAAGTTCATTGGTAGAAGGGTGGTAAAAGGTTAGCATGAGTTTCACTTGCACACCACTAGGTTTGAGATTTGGCAAAGATTTGCTAGGAAAATAATCATAACATTTCTTCATCACAAACTACACAACCTAAGATGGTATAGTGGGTCCTCAAGATAGAAGATCCTTAATAAATCCTTCAAGGTACATGGTTTTAATATTTGTCTAAACTCCAGAAAGCAACATGTGCCTTTACAAACTCCATTTTTATTTCATTGCACTTTCATTTTAACCAATCAACAACTACCCGCCCATAGGATAGTTAGTACAATGAAATGTGTTATCTTGTTGGCTTGTTACTTATTGATGGGCAAACATTAAATAGTGGCATAATAGTGTGGTGAAATCCATTCTCTTGTTGGCTTGCTACTTATTGATGGGTAAACATTAAACAATGGCAACAAATTAAATGTAGCATCGAGATGGGCAAACACTAAACAATGGCAATGAATTAAATGTAGCACCAAGTTCAATGCAATTATAGTGCAATATAGTATAGTGTTCATCATGAAAAAAAATTCAAATTTTTTATATTGTCTCCATACAATGATTAATGCTTGAAATGTTTATTTTCTTACATTATTTTCAAAGGAAAAATATTACTGTAGTGGTTAGAATCCTCCCTTAGAATATCTCCAACAATGATCAGTATGTGATCTTGCATAGTAAAGTTGGATGAAGAAAATCCAAACTATGTCAGTTTAATTAAGGAAAATGGTTTTGGCTCCACATAATTGCGCGTGTTGTCATGGATGGTAAAATGCGCAAGAGTGTTGCGGACCTATAGAAAAAGTGTGATAACTATGATTCAATTGTTGCTTAATGTTTTTGACTAGCCCATCATAATGATTCATCCAAGCGGTTTGTTATTAATAGTCCTTTGCCTATTTACTGTCCCAATTTTAGATTTATGGGTGGGGTTGCAAAAGAGTACATAACTAAACTTGGATGTGAAAAATACTTTTGCAGAGTCACATACTAAACATTGCTGGAGATGCTCTTATAGCCCAAAGGTCATGGGTTCAAACCTTTTCTTAAATTTTCTTTTTCATTCACAAAGGAGACAAATGGAAATGAATTGCCTTTGAGCAATTTTTAAAAATTAGTTGCCCAAGAACAATTCTTTGAAGAGAACCACGTTCCCAGGGGATCGAAATCTTAAGTTGCCTTGGGGAACAATCATGTTTTTTAAGGAGAAAAATGCTTAAGTTGCTCCCCGGGGAACAACCATGTTCCCAAAGGAACAAAGGCTTAAGTTGCCTTGGGGAGTAACCATGTTCTCAGGGGAGAAAGAGGCTCAAGTTTCTCCCCAAGGGAACATAGTTGCTCCCTAGGGCATTTGGAATAATGAAATTTCCTTGGGGAAAGGCCCAAATTTCCTAAGTAAACATATGTTCTAAATTGTTTTGCAATCACAATCATCTCATGTTTATTTTTATATGGGCTTCTAACCTATCATTGGAAAGCTCTTGAGGAGATATACAACTTTGTAATTGGAAGCATTTCAATTATAATTTATATGAAAAGGTTACAATCACACAAAATTTCAAACGCATTTGTTCCCTAGGGCAACTTAAAACCTTTTCTCCTTGAGGGACATGGTTGCTCCCTGGGGCAATTTAAGGCCTTGTTGCCCTAGGGCACATGGGTGGCCCCAAGGGAGAAGGGCTTAAGTTGCCCTAGGGAGTAACCATGTTCCCCATGGAACAAATGTGTTCAAAACTTTGTGTGATCATAATTTTTTCGTATGAAATTGAATTAAAGTGCTTTCAATTACAAAGTTGTAGTTCTCCTCGATAATTTTCCAATTATAAGTCACAAGCCCATATAAAAATGACTATGAGATGGTTGAGATTGCAAAATAATTCGAAACATATGTTTCCTTGAAGAAATTGGGCCTTTCTTTAAGGAAATTACGTTACTCCTTAAGGAACGTGTCTTTTTCCTCGAAGAACTTCGGCTATTCCCAAAGGAAAATTCATTGTTCCTTGGGGAAGTTACCTTTTTCCCTAGGGAAATTTTCTTACTCCTTGTGCAAGTTATTTTTTTGGTATTTCATTTGTTCCATAAGGAACTTTTTTACTCCTCGAGAATTTCATTTTTCTCCATGGGGAACTAACATTGTTCCCTAGGGCAACATGCTTGGGACTAACATTTAATCTTCTTTTCCCCAAGGAAGTTGCTTCTGAAGGGCAACTAACTTTTGTTTTTGGCAAAAACGATTAGGAAAAGGATTGAACCTTGCACATTTGGGTTGAAGGGAAGATTCTAACCACTAAATAACATTTTTTTCTTTGAAATTGTTGTGTAAGAAAAATACTTACAACTTTAATCATTGTGCATGTATAATAGAAAAAAATCCTTTTTTTTTCATGTTGGGCATTGTACTACAAATGCATCAAGCCCAATCCCGCATTTAACTTGTTGCCACTATTTAATGTTTGCCTTACCAATGGTGCTTTTATTCCTGTTTTACATCTAAACTTGCTACATCAAAATTTGAGTGTTAAAACATTTGAAGTTCATCATTATGTTTCAAAAGTTGTTGCGGATGTTTGGGTCCCATCTTATATTGTAATTCATCATTTCAAGAGTACGCTAGATTTTGTATTTTAAGAACAATTAAAGAATTACATGATAGTGATAGGATTGTGAAACTGGAAATGTCATGTGCAAATCCAAACCAATGCAAATTGGGCTTTGATTAATGATGAAATAGATATAGTCTTCTGTGGAGTGATTTTAACATAGATAGATCAAATCAATTATGTACAATTTGAGAGAGTTTGATTTGTTTCAATAAACAATTTGAAAAACCTTAAAAATTCAAAGTAGTGGATTTTTAATGAAAAATTATTGCATGGTGTAAAGTCAATTTTGGTAAAATTGTGAATCTTCAAAGAATGGATCAACCTTTTTTAGGAGAGAAGATAAGGATGTAACATATTATTGTGAAGCCCTTGAGATGGCCTAACAAATTTTTGAGTTCTAATTAATGCTAACAAACTATTCAAATAACAAAAATAAATTTGAAGGTGAAAGCTAAATATTTGTTTTAAAAGTTCAACCCAACTCCTTTAGAACAAGAAAGATTAAAAGCTTTGAGTGCTTGAGTTCAATGTGATTATTGAAGATGAAATATGTATGAAGTTTGATTTGGTCAAGTAGGTTTTACTTGGGAAGATTGGAAAAAATCTTTCATAGGGGTCACATTTTAAAATTTGAGGTTCTTATCAAAGTTGCACCTTAAAATTTGTGACATATGTTTCAAATAAAATTTCATCAATATTGAAATACCCTGCAAACCAATAGAAAATATTGAAAGAGGATGTTTGGTGTGATGTTCAAGATCCCATTTTAGCTTTTGTATGAAGAATAACATGAGCAACCATGAAAATGCAAACTATTGCTTTAAATGTGACTTCTCTCCCAAAAAATTATAAGGAGGTGCAAAGGCAAGGCTCATCAATGACACTTGTGAAAGATTATTTGTGTAAAACATAAGGGCACAATGCCAAAAATTGTTTTATGAATGGAGAAGCTAATTCGAAATGTGACAACATGTGCAAGATTAACAAATGTACATGATGAAATACACACACATTGTGATATATATGGACACTCAGAAGATATCAATGATTCTTTTAAACCTTTGTAAGATTCAACCCCATGGTTCTTTGAAGAAAAATGAGAACCACCCAATGATGAGAACCACCCAACATTGATAATTTACATGAACCTACCTCTCACAATTGACATTTTATGTCGAAATGTTTAATTTTTTCAACCAAAGGGGTTCAACAACCCGATTTTTACTATTCCATAATTTCAACATTTAAGTTTAAGTATAGAAGAATGTCTACTAACATTTTGAGATAAACAATGATAATATAGTGATTTGAATAATCATTTTTTGGTTAGGGGGTTGATATGTAATTTTTCAACAATACTTCTTTTGAATTTTGGAATCCTTCTTCACGTTTCCCTCTTTGAAATTAATTAACATTGAACCATGTGGTAACTATAGTATATTGCTTTCACTTTGTTTCACAAGTATCATTGTCAAATGATGTACATTGAAATGTGGGGTCATTACATAATTGGCAAAGGTAAACATTGTTCACTTATGTATTTATCTACCAATGACATGTTTGTAAACATTCTAATAATTTATCAAAGGACAAGCATAAGCAAAATATAAGGAAACTAAGATCATGCAAAAAAGTGTTTAAATTAAGTTGAGTAGCATATACATTTAGTGTACATTAAGAAGCATTTGGTTAATTATTTTCTAAATGGTAATCACTAGATTGTGACAAAACTTACTCAACAATAGTAATGGATATCATTTTATATCTTAGATAGTTGAAGATAATTTTGGGAAATGAATTTTGAAGTTTGTTGCCAAATACAAAAGAATTGGAGTGAAGAATAAATATATTGAATTAAAGGTTTTTTTACTTGTTGGTGGGACAATTGATATTTGTGACATGAAAGAAATTGTCATTTCACAAGATGAACAATTCAAAATATACCCTTTAGTTTTTGTTTATTCATGTACAACATTCATTGCCATGCGCTAAATTTGAACTTTGACATAATGTTAATTGAAATCTTACAATCTTAAAACAAAAAGCCGCAACATTGAGCTTGTGACTACAACTATCACAACACTTTACAATCAAGGCTTGGAATAATATGATCTCAAATTAATAACTAATTTGAAGGCTCGGTACATCAAAAGTGTTGAAAGGAAATACCCCAACTAGATTGCATGAAAGATTGTAGTTCAAAAGAAAGCCCCATAACACCAATGATGGCAAGAAAACCCTTCTTTCTAATGGGGGAAAATGTTGTGACCCAAACCTTGAGCTTTGCAAACAAGCTCCAAGGAAAACAAGGAATTGGGTTGAGAACAATTCTAAGACATGGCAAGGACCAATAACAGTGGAACATTGACACACCATACATGTCAAAACCATGCAAAGAGAATTCCATTTGGTGATGTCCAAGAGAAACAATGTTGGATTCAATATTTTGTGTCATGATCCAAACAACACAATTCTTGTTTCTAAGCTAAACCCAACAAGAGTGTTTCCTAACCCAACTTAGGGGACGAATATTAATAACCCTAATTGTATCATTGTACATTCAAATTGCTAGATCTATGGATTGTCACACTCAACTTTATGTCCTACTTATGTCCGGGGGCTGTCCATCGCTTTTGTTCTTGGAGCAAGCCAATGTGAATCATTGTCCTTCAACTAATGCTTACATTGTTGAATGTGATTGCCTCCTTTGTTGCACATGCCTCCCCAATGGAAGTTGTCAAATAGTAGTGAGGAATTGCAATTATTGAAATTGAGTAGCATGGTTACCATGAGCTAGTTACCATCTTGAAGACGAGCCAATGTGATTTTTCCAGTGTTATTGCAATCAAGCTGGTCAAATTGGAGGCAAATATCGTGGATATGCTCATCCTCAACATGACCCATCTCTTTCAATTTGTAGACAACATACTCTGCCTTGCTGCCATTTCCCACATCCATGGTGATCATGAAGCATGTTAGAACAATGTTCATCACTCTAGAGGTCCTTTCCATATAAGCAAGCTCACATCATTAATTAACACAAAAACAGCTACAAAAGAAGCTTGGCATCCAGCAGCAAAGAAAGGAGTAAAACTAATTTTTTTGCAAAAACTCATATTACATTGTTCAAATTCTTAAAGAATATTATGTGTAGGGTAAAGCCCAAGGGTCAAGGAAATCCCAAAATAAGGGGTCTAGGACAAGGCGGTAGTCAATTCCACTTCTGCCTTTTACCCATTGTAAAGCATGAGGCAAAAGTTATCACGAACCTAAACATACATAGATTATGAGGTGTAGGAGGGGGATGGTTCTTTCATCTACTCCTTTAGGGACCTATCCCATAAGGGACCTCATGATCATAAGTACAAGCTTGTGCTCTCCAGTACAAAAAAAGTATGCAAAAGAGGAAAGGAAGGAATTATTATCGTACCTGATGGAGCCATCGTGATCAAGATCAGCTTTGATTAAATCTCCTACTGAAAATTGGCGTCTAAGCACCCATTTAGCAATGGCACGATGGCGTTTATCCACTCGCGCTTCAGCCAAATAGAGAAAACAGCGAGCTACAGCCAAAGTGCTGAACAAAAGCCAAACTGCAGCGAATAACCTGCCTTCAAAGCTCTTGAAAGTATGGTCACCATACCCAACAGTGGTGATAGACATGGTGGTACAATAGAGAGCATCAATCCATGACAATTGCTCCATTTGCATCATCACAATCGTACCCACAGCGATGCATAATACTGGAACCCCAGCAGCAAGTGCCACTTTCAAGCGGATGCGCACTCGGTTGCGGTGATGAGGATTCATGAAGTATTTTCTTGCTGTCTGGTAATGACCTCCTTCAACTGCACTCAGCAGCAAATGCTCTTGTTTGTCCAGCACATAACTCACCATGCTGCTCAGTAATATGTCTATAAAACCAAAGCCTATGAGCACAAACAAGCATGCAAAGAGCTTGGCAGATGTGGTGATGGGTGTGATGTCTCCGTATCCAATAGTGCACATTGTCACAATGCAGAAATACAACGCATCCACATACGAAACCGTCTGCAAACCTGAGAATTCTTGCCTCTTCCAAGTGTAGATCATCACTCCCACCGCCAAGTATATCATTAACCCTATCCCTGCTTGCATCACAATTGATCCACTTTTCTCAAGCTTTCGTGGTGGTTTCACAGCTGTGGAAGAAGAGCTAGAATTCTGATTCACAACTGCTTCGGCTGCTTCAGCTGACATTGCTGGAGCTGTGTTGCATCTGTGGAAGGATTTCTTGACTACTACTGGATGTGGGTGAAGATCTGCTGGCATACTCTTTGAGGGTTTCAGTGATATGTTTCTGCTCTCTGCTGCTGTTGTTTTGTGAATTTCTGTATCACCATGGCTCACACTGTTTGCAGGTGTTGTAGTATCTTTTTTGTCTTCTTGCAGCATCACACTCGTGTCTCTTCCCATGATGAATTCTGGTGCTGATTTTGCATGTTTGATCTTGGTCTGTGGGTGTATGGCATTTGATAACCCTGAAGTCTTGTGTCCCTTGTTGTTGTTGCTGTGGTTTTGCAGTGATCCATCTTCGAGCTCACCATTTGAGAAAGTCTGGTATGGATTTGAGTGCCAAGTACCATAACCTGGTGGAGAGAAACGGAGCTTTTCAGAATTTGGTTGTAACAAAGAATCAGTCTCCACCCAGTCCTCATGTTTCTGCCCTTGTCGTTGATGTTTTGCTGCAGTCTCTAGGTCATGGTACTGATCGTGATGATCATGATCAGGCTCACAACACTTTTCCTCTTGCAGTAAATACTCAAGTCCGTCGTCGTCGTCATCCGGCCATAAGAACCCTAAGTGCCAAGAGTTCTGGATACTCTCCTTCAATGTGTTCTGCAAACTTCCCCATGCCGAGCTCCATGCAGCTCTTGTTGTCTCTGGTTTCTTTTCCTTTCCACTGGATTCCTCAAACTTCCTCTTGTGTGAGAAAGAAGAAGAAGTCTGCTGCATCATCGGATGGCAAGGAACCGTTTTACTCTTCTTCTTGTTGGAGTAGTAGTTCTCAAGCTCAGGCGCTGGTGTCCAGAGATGATTTTCCTCATCACTCTTGCTGCTGTGGACGATGCCTTCATGGTGTGTGAACAAATTGGAGGTGCCTGAAACAGTGGGAGCAGCAGCAGTGTGTGGAATCCGATGAAATGAGTGCTTGTCTGAGAATGCCACTCTTCTGGGTGGTGCTGGACTTGGAAGAGATCCCTCCTCCATCTCAGAAAAAGCACCCATGAAAAACCCACTCCCAGAAGAAGCTAAAACCAACACAAAAAACTCTCAAAAACTGCACAAGAGTTCTTTCAGTCACCAGGTTGTAAGCAAAATACAGACAGCTTCTTCTTCTTCCCTGGCCAAGGAGGTACGTCAATTATGGTGACTCTGGCAGAATTCTTAGCAACAACAACAACATAGCAAAGAAGACAAAAGTCCAGCAAGCTGGACACTAGTAAAGTTGCAATTGGGACAGCTCACGCCCCCGGAAACAAGGAAAAAAAAGACCCCCCAAAAAAAAACGACTCAAAAGCGAAACTGCGTGATGGGTCTGGGAAGAGTAATAGTTCAATGCAGCAGGAACACAACATAGCAAGAATTGAGTGACAGAAGCTCAGTCTGCTGATGATGACCAAAGACTAGCTCATCATCAAGGAACTGAAATTCTTTATGAATTCCATTTCAGTGTGTGATTTTTTCCCAGATTCCGCAAAAAAGAAGAAGATTTCACAGTAATCTGTGAAATAAAAACAAGATGGATCCATGTAGAGAGAAAAAGAAACCCATGTATTTTGCGCGACGCAACGCGCGCAATGCAACGCGAAGCTCTCCCACCGCAACGGGAGAGCAGGCAGGAAACCAGCAGGGGGAGGAGGGAGACACGGGTTTCCCGGGTCACCCGACGCAGGGTGACCCGAGGGAATGGCCCCTCGGACGTCTCTTGGGGTAACCCAATCCGTAACCACGCGTCACGGTTAGCCGCTTCACGGGAGGTACCTCGAATCTGGGCCGTCGATTACTACGGTTGCCAGCTGTCTCGTACCAATGAAATCGCGGCCATTTTCGCACGGTCAAGATGCTCTGTGTAAAAACGGATAATCCAAAAGAAGATATTTCCAATTTATAATAAATAAATAAATAATTATTCATTTCTTATTAATTTTGGGGGGTAGAGTGTTTGTGGGGGTTTTGACTAGCGGAAGTCGGGACGAGGCTATGGACCAATCGGCTGTATCTTAGGGAGGGAGGTACGTAAGCCCTACAGAAGTAAATATGGATGATGATTATTTTCATCCATAAATTTTAATTTCATCAACATTGTTGAATTTCATCATTTGATCAATAATACCTTCCATGTTATTGAATTTCATCCATACAATACCTTTCATCATTTGTATTGTCGATTTCATTTCTTTTGGAATTCATTTTCATCCATGTGATAGATTTGATTCATGAACATAGATTCATCCATGTAATATGGTTGATTTGTCATGAATTTTTTCATATGTGTTATATAAGTTTATCTTTATGATCAATTTCGCCTATGGTCGTCAAAATTCATCTCAATGATCTTTATTTTCAACCTTGCGACATTGGTATCATAATTTTTTCCATGAAAATTGTTTCATCCATCATCAAGTTTATCGAGAATTACATGTTTGATTAATGACATCTACGAAGTTTGATGAACGTAATTTCATTCATGTAGAGGGTAGACCGGTTGGTGATCAAACACTTATGCATTCCGGGCAGGTGGAATCCAAGAGGAAGGCTTTGTTGTTTTTGGTGTCCAAACAAAACTTGAACCCCTCCTCTTTACGCATCTGAAACACTAACAATTGTCAAAAACAAATTAAAAATGAGAAAGTTATAACCCTCAAAGTAAAGGCGATCAAAAACTCAAAAAAACAAACCAACAAACACTACAAAGGCAAGTTTCCAAACACCCAAGCAAACCCTCCTCATATGTTGGCTATGAGAGGTCAAACATGATTTGTAGAAATTCAGGTGATGCTCCCATATCACTTAAAATCATTTAAAATAAATAAGAAATAAAAAGTCATGAGATTTGAAAGTAAGAGGGATCCAAAGAGAAGAAAAAAAATTGCATTTTGCAAGTTGAAATTTTTTCTTTTTGCTTATTATTTTTTCATTAATTGTTTTCATTTTCACTTCAAAAATGACTTCCAAAGCTCGAGGTAGCACTTCCATAACATTTTAAATCACTCAAAATGAAGCACATATGATGAAAATATAAATAAATGTTTGGTCATAAGCAGGTGATTAGTGATGGGTGATTAGTGATGGGTTGGTGGTCTACCCTAATACAATCCAATATTTTTGCATAGTACAATTCTCTCCCTTCCTACACACCCTTGCCATTTTTTTGTGTTTCCTTTTCTTGTTACCTTTTCTACCCCTTTTTCCTTTCTTTTCTTCATCCTTTCCACCACCTAATAAGGACAAAAAAAAATTTAGGTTTAGGGTTTCATATATGACAAATCAAATTGGAGCTTCAATTAGCAAAGCTTCTTGTGTTAGTTGTCAATGGTTGGATGTCAAACATGTTCTTATCTCAACAAAGATTAATGTTAATTACATAAGTGGAAATTAACATTGATTGTTAGGTGTACATATGGTTGACGTAGAACATTTATTGATGAAATTAGTGCTAATTAAAAAATAACTTTGAGGAGCTCGTTTTTAAAAATTAGCATTGATCTTTTGGAGTGTTTCCTTTACATTTTATTTCATATTATATCTTTTTGATAAACAATTGATGTTTAGAAAAGGCGTGAAAATTAAGTGAAAGATTTTTTTTAATTTATTGGTTCTTTTCAAATTAAGGTTTTTCGTAATAAGTGATGATTTCAAAGACATAAGCAAAGGTTTGACACCCACTAATGAGATAAAAAAATGGTAATCCATATCCAAATATTGTGATCCTTCAAGTGATTTATTGAGTAAAAGTTCAAACAATTTAGCATACATGCTTATTATCCATTTGAACCAACATAAGCTCCAAACAAATACTACTCTTCAAAGAGCATTTTACTTTGTTAAAATATTCTAATGCATTGTAACACCAGAGGAGCATGACATTGCTGAAATAAGCACCAGCCCAAAAGGCAAAGCCAAGAGGTTGCATATTTTCACCATTTGTGGCTGTAGACCCTAAACCCTAAACTATGCCCATGTTTGGCTTTTTATAATTCACCTAACAAATTATCAAATTCCCAACATTTTATTCCCAAAATCATTAAAATTGTGAACCTGGGAGCTCATGCAAATTCTAGTTTTTTTTAAAAAATGAATTTAATAAAGAAAGGAAGCTTTCAAAAAAGAAAATCATTGTTATGCATACCCTTTTTTTTTCTCTTTTTCTTTCCCATATTTTAAATCTTAATGCAGAAATTTCTATGCTCTATTTATTTTCTCCCAAAAACATAATTTAAGGCAGCCCAGAATTTTTTCTGCACTATCTTTTTTCTTAAGGAAGTTATTTAATGGAGTTGGACCTTTTTTTGCTTTTTCTAGTCTTTGCTTTTAAGTGCAGTTTAGAACTCTTTCTCTTTTACTTTTATTTTACCCCAGAATTTCAGGGTATATAGGTACCCTAAACCCTAAACCCTAAACCCAGCCAGTTACCTCTTTTTTAAAAGCCTGGCCTTGCCTCCCACCCGGCCATTTTCAATTTCAAAAAGGTGGTACTCACCCCCATCTCCTGACCGGAACTTCATAAGTTCAAAAATATGTAATCGAACCCAACCCCAAGGGGATATATGCAAAGGGTATTTTTTAGAAACTTGGCTTATATCCTTTTGATACTCAAATTATACCCTTTAGGATTAGGGTTGTGTAGTTTCTAGTTTGTGTTTAGGGTTTTCAGTCGGCATGTTTCTTTTCTCCTATCTCCTTCACTTTTGGCAACCCTCTTTTGCCTTTGCAACATTCATTTTTATCAAAGTGTTGAGGTTATGAATGCCCCCTACTAACTAGTGGATCTTTTAGAAGAATCATTTTTTGTCATGGAAGCATGGTGAATCCAAATTCAAGTGAAGAACTCTAAGAAGGTATGTGGTTTTGGAGCTTCCTCTTTCAACAAACTTCTTTTTGTTTGCATTTATATTTTGGTTGAGAATGTGAGAATGCACACTAATTGTCAACATTCGAAGAAATTGTGAAAGAACAACTAGATATTACTTTTGTGTATCAATCATTTTCTACATGCTTGCATTTTCTTTTCCAAGGTGGGGGAGGACAAAGGTTTTTTGCATTTGTGGTGATTGTTGTTAGAACTAATAGCTTCTTGGTTCCAAGTTAGTAAAGCAACAAAGGTGGGGGAAGTGTTTCAACTTCCCCAATTTCAACAACTTTGTTGTGTTTGTTGTCTTTTCATTTGTTGGAGTCATTTATTACATCAACTTTCACCAAGTATTGCCAAACATTTGATGAAATGAAACTATTTGATTTTCTTATTTCTTCTCTTTAATTTTATTCAAAAGCAAGAGTGTTGGGGGATCTTGAAGGTACAACAAGAAATTCGAAGTTTATTTATTTATTCTTTCCATGGAGCTCCAAACCTTAAACCTTAATTTTGTCTTTTTTAAAGATTTGAAGTCTTGTCTCATGTTATATTCTCACAAATTTTCTAGTTGTTGATTTAAGCTTCAAGTAAATTAATGACCAATTCATAGTTTCTACATTTTTTATTACGTCGACTTCCTATTAAAATGTATAGTTGTGTTGGATTGTTTTACATCTCATGTCATGAACACCATGAATGTTCATGATGCTAATTCTAATGAGGGTGTCCCTCCACATTTTATAAGTTATGCAAACATCAGTATTAACAATGTGCAAGTCTATTGTTATGAGGAATTAAAAATTCCACAAGTCACTAATGCTATAATGCATAACTATGCATACATCACCAAAATGCACTTGGAAAATTTATAGAAAATCAACAATTTTGGAAGCCACACTATCACATTTTGCTCATGTGGGCATTTTTAAAGGTGAATAATAATCAACCTATGGATCTAAAGCATAAGCAGATCATGAAATGTATCATATGTCAGAATGATTCTATTGGTTCTAAAATCCTAGCTATGCACACCATGTGTAAAAAAGGTTTCATTCCATACCATAAGTTTAATGACATTACAATTGTGAAAAAACATATCAATGTTGACCATTTTGCTTTAGTAAAAAATTGGTAAAAGATCATAGACCTACCCAAATGATAGCTCAACTTGATCAAGAGGCTAGCAAGAAGAGGGCTCATGTTACTCCATTTGCAATATTCAAGTTTTTTAAATTTCAAGTAAGTTCAAAAAGGAGGATAAACACATGTGGGTTTCTTGGATGAACTTATGTTGCTAGTGGTTTAGGGGCTCCTACTTATGAGGATTGTTGAATCCATATGGCTCTAAAGGTTGTCATATAATTATGTCTACAAGTTATCTTCCCATGTTGAGGAAGGTTGTTGCTATACATGTTATAATACCTAGATTGGTAGAAAAGACCATGACCATGTGTGTGTAACCTCCATTGGTTATTTGTGTGTTTGCCACTTACACATTCGAATTGTGGATGTCAAAAGGAATGCATGACACCTTTGCTATGGTTGTGAACTTTATTTCTAGCAAATAGGAGGCAAAACCTATCACCATTGGCCTATTTGGAGTGACTAACAAGTAGCATAACTATGGTTCTTAAATTGCAGGAGCTACTAGACAAGTAATTTACTGTTACAAAAAAAAAAAATTACTTATGTAAAGGATGAAAGGTCCAACTTGTTGACTTGTGCAAGTGCTTTGAATTTTGTTATATTTTGTAGTAACTTAGGGTTGTTAGAGTCATTTGATGGCTCATGTTTTGGGCATGCATTTTCAAAGGTGTGCCAATATGCTACTACAAACAAAAAATGTGTATTGGTTTGAATTATGCATTTATAAAGGTTGCTTAAAGTGCCATTTAGAAATGTTTTACATGGGCCAAATAATTGGGCAAGGGCATGTAAACATGGAATAAGGCTTACATTGATTATGGATTAAGGCCTAGAAAATCAAACAAACTTGTGAAGCTATAGTAAAGGTTTATTTGAATTTATTTTTTATTTGTATATTTTAAGTTCATAGAAATGTCTTCTATGTGGTTCAAAGGTATTTTGATTTTGTTTGGTGTTTGTTGTAGATTTGCAAGCCATTTATTATTATTTCAAGATGCCTTGACTTTTTGTAATGCCATTGAATTATGCTACAATAGTTAATCAGTGGCATTGTAAAATCATGTCCCTTCTCCAAGGACATTAGTGGGTTGTTTGTGAGGCAATTGTGAAGTTCTATCCCCTTTTTTCTTGGTTTTTTTAAAATTTAAATCATGGACACAGGTTGTTTGCTAATGTTTTGGACTTTATCATATCCACTTGTTAGGACATGCATGAAAAGTTAGCCTTCCAAACTATTATTAATAGCCTTATTGAAGAGGATGTGTTTGATTATGGGTTGAAATTGGAGCTCATGGTTTGAATGAAATGTTAGATTCTTGAGTTTTTTCTACCCTTTATTTCTACATTTAAAAATAAATAAAATCATAATATCTTCGTTTTGATGTTTGATTCAAGGTTCAAAAGCTTGCGACTAGTTACCATGTATTTGGGTCGTGAAAATGTTGTTGTTGTAATTGTTAAATATGATGAAAATTTGTTATTGCTTTTATTAATGGAAACAAACAAGTTGTTGACATCTAACAAGGCTATAGAAGCTTGTTGTCTTCATTCATAAAGTGATCCTGAAGTTGATTTCAAATTGTAATAGTAACAATAGCTACATACAAAAACATTATATATAGGGAACTTGTTGGATCTCAGTGATTTTGTATTGAAGTATAAAGTTACAAATGTGTGTTATTTTGGTGGCACAAAAAAAATTGCAAATTTCCAACCATTGTTTCTATAACATGGCATATTCTTGGCATCCTAGCAAGCCAAATTGAAACAGAACATATATTTTCCATTGCTAGATTTTTTAAGACACTCCAAAAATGTTGTTTGAAACAAAAAATTTGGACAAGTTGATTTTTATCAACAAAAATTGGCCATTTGATTTGTGGATTGATTGTGTGAAATCCATTGACCTTGCATCTGCATGTGAAATGGAATCAGATTTAATATTGGAATTGGAAGTTGAATTCCATGATGACAAAATTGATCACAATGATTTTTTTGACCTAAAAAAAAAATTTCAAATTTTTTTTCCATTGTGCAAGTGGTTGATGATTAATGGGCATGTTCATGCTATGGTACTAGTTGGTTGAAGATGGTGAATTGAACCATTTGTCATGGGGTTTAAGATTTTAAACAAATGCATCCAAGATTTTGCAGTATGAAGGGGTTGATAACTTCTTTGGGACTTGTAACTATGTTGATGTCTGATGCTTCTTTGTCTTTAATTGTGTCCATGTTTGATACTTATGTGTCAAAATTTAATGTTTTTATGTTTATGTTTGTGTGTGATGCTTATGTGTTTTTATGTGATGTGTCAATGTCACTGTAAATGTTAGATGTTTATTATGTGTTTACATATATGTTTGATGTTTTAATTCTAGTGTTAGATGTTTATTCTATGTTTGTGTTTATGTCTAATGTTTATTTCATGTTTGCATTTGTGTCTAATGTTTTAATTTTAGTGTTAGATGTTTCTTATGTGTTTGTGTCTATGTCTAATGATTATTTTGTGTTTGCATCTATGTTAATGTTAAATATTTATTCAATATCTATGTCTATGTTTGTTGTTTATTTTGTGTATGTGTTTGTCTTATGCTTATTCAATGTTTGTGTTTCTATTTAATGTTGATTCATTGTTTATGACCATGTTTGTTATTGATGTATTCAATGTGTGTTACATTGGAATGTATGTGTTTGTTGTTTGCTACTTCTATGTCTTTTAAAAGTCTATGGTTTTTGTTAGTTTCTTTATGTCTAGTGAATATAATGTGTAATTCATTTGTCTTGTGTCCTACATGTTGGTTTGTTACTATGCTTTTGGTGTGGCAAGTGTTAAGTACGAAGGTAATTTGTAATTTTTAGGGACAGACATGACTTGAAGGGTGGCCTTGATCGAAAAGTTTGGAACTTGTGGCCTAGATCACAACCCTCTTGAAATTGTTTGTTATTTCCTTGAAAATGTCTTCTTTGGGTATAAATGCAAATACTCAAGTTGTCCATTTATTAAAGACACTTGAATAAAAATGCAAATATCCAAGTTGTCTATTTGTCAAAGGCCTGTGAAAAAAATACAAATACCCGGGTTGCTATTTGTTAAAGACCTTGGAATAAAAATGCAAATGCCCGAGTTCTTTATTTGTCAAAGATCTGAGTTTCTAACCTTAGTATACATGTCTAGGTTTTTACTAAAGAACTTTGTCATATACCCAAACAAATTAGATTACTAAATCCCCACCCCTAGATCATATTTAACCATTATAATGTTTTTGGAACTTGGACTTGAACGATTTTATAAAAGGTAAAAATGCAAAGACCTAGACTTGGGCAATTCTTTTTAAAAAAACTCCTTGATGTTCAAACTTGGTTAATACATGCAAATCAAATACCCATGCAACATAGTAAAAATTGAAAATAAATGTTGTTTTGGTAGGTATATAGGCATACAATGATATTAATAGTGATAACAAGGACCTTTAGTCTAGTATGAGCCAAGGTAATATTAGCTTCATATTTACATTATGAGCACAAGATCCTTTCTATTCTTATCACCTTGTGTTATACATATGTTTAGGCTTATCACAAGTTTTGGCTTGTGTTTTACAATGATCCATGGATGTGGACAAACCTTTTTTTTTATAGGCGAAAAAATTAAATTCAAAATTCAAAACCTAAATAATTGTAAGGGATTTCAATTGTCAAAAGTGAAGGTGAAAAAATAGTAAAAATAATCAAGTTTTTGATATTTGGTTTTCAATGTGTAGGCAAAAATATAAAATGATGATTAAAGATTTGTATTTCAAATTTGGTTTATAGCCAAATTTGGTTAAATCTTCTTAGGGATAATCATCATTTTGACTAGGAATTACAAATTTTATAAAAAACATTGGTGGGACATTTTCACAATGTGAAGTTATAGCTAAAAAAAAAGAATCAAAGGAATACAGTAGATCTACACCAAGATGCAACACAAAAAGGCATTTGCATTATTAGAGTTTCATATGGAAGACAAGTACAACCATTCACAACTCCTTTTTTACAACAATTAACATTCCAATTTAAAACATATTCCTTCTACCTTAATTCTTCAACTAATATCAACCTAAATTTCAAAGGAAGGTGGTATTGGGATCAAATCTTTTTGAAACCTTTTATAAAACATCATGGGATCACTTGCATGGCCTTTAATATTGTAACACATCCCCACATATGTTTAGAGGATCTTGTCATGGGCACAAAAACTATTAAGATAGACAATGAAAGGATAGGTTTAAGTTAAAACCCAAAACATGAAACAAATGGACCAAGATAACAACACAAAGTTTAAAACCAAAAACATGAAATGTGCAAGACCAAAAACAAACAAATCTTTATTGCAATGAAATAAATAAATGTAAACACAATACTAACAAAACAAGGTTATAAAAAAAGATTGTTCCTTATATTAATGTTGAATAAATTGACAATTTTAACTTTTTTTTAGACCCTTTTGGGGACCTAGTTCAAAGAAACTTCCATGGAGGTTTTTCTAATGTGCCTATTGACTAGGGAAGCTTATTGAGAGACTTCTTAACTATAAGTCAACTATGAGTTAATTAAAATTTAACTAATAGTGCACCATAAGTTAATTATGAGTCAATTAAAAATTAAATGAAAGTGGATTAGAAGCGTACTATGAATTAATTAAAAATGAATTAAAAATTAACTAAAAATAAACTAGGAGTTAATTAAAAAGTATGGATGAACATATTCATATGAATGAATTCCATCCATCATGTGAAACTAATGTTTGTGACAAATTTGTTTATGCATAAAACTTAAGGTTCAAACCATTATTGGGCAAATATCCATAAATTTTTGATATTTTCCAGGGATATCAATATCTAGGGGTTATGCTAAATATGAAGATCTTGATAATTAGGCCAGATATTAGATCCAAACCTAAATCAAAATATTAGGTTAGTAATAAATTAGATTAGTAATTATGTTAATTTGTTAAATCAATAAGTGATTAGGTTAAGGGAAGAAAAAGGTTACAATCATCACAATTTAACATCTTTGCTAGGAGAGGATAAAGAAATCACAATTGGCCTTTCTAATCTTCTTTCATTTTCATTTTTTTTTGTTTTTTTCCTTCTTTTTTCCTTTTCCCTTCTTTTTTCTTTTTCTTTTCCTTGTTTTAATTTCACATTTTGATCACTCCTTCCCTACCCTCTTACGAGTTGTTGCACATTTAAAATAATTATTTCCCCCCTCTTTTGTTTCCTTTTTTCTATTTAATTTTTTCCCTTTATTTCCTGAAGTAATTTTTTTTGGCTTAAAATTTGAAAAAAATCATTATTCTTTAAGTTTTAAAAAATTATTATAAGTTTTTTTTTCTATTTTTTCATTTTTTATTCCTTTAAAATTTTTATTTTTAAAAATTATTTTATTATATTTCATTTCATTCCATTCCTTTTATGTTTTTTTTCTTTATGTTTGTTTTGTGTTTTATTTTTTTCTAATTTATTTTTTGTTTTTTTAGCATAGGAATTGTAAAGTGTGTTTTTTAGACTTTTGTAAGTACTTTTGTTTATTTGGATGCATGTTTGAAGTTTGAAGAAAGAAGATAAACCTCATTATTTTTTAAATATAGTTTTTGTTTCATTACTATAAGTTTTTCTTCTCCTTGTTTTGCTTTCAATTTGTTTTCTTTAAAATTTATTTATTTACGATATTTCCCTTTGTTTGTTTCATTTGTTTCCAATCCTTTATTAGTATTATTATATTTTACTTTTGTTTCATGTTTTGATTTTTTTTTCTAATTCTATGTAATTTGTTTTCATGTTGTTTTTATTTTTACGCGTTTTAAATTTTTTTCTGAACTTTGTTTTGTGGATTTAAGAAATAATTTATGAAAATTTTCAAATAACAAATTCTGATTTTTCCCCTTATTTCTAAATTTTTAGTTTTAAAAATTATTTCTTAGTTTTTTGTTGTTTGCAAGATTACATGGGCTTTCTGAGTTTTTCACCCCTCACATTGCAAAGGATGATTTATATATTTTCAGTTTTGACTTATCATAGTCAATTTTTGACATGAGATGAATGAAAAGTGAGTGTTCATGATTTTTGTAAATTTTTTGTAAATGCTTGCATGCATACACTTTAGACTTTAGGGCAAAAAATGGTCAAAAATGACCCTAGGGTAAATAAATTCCAGGTTGTAGAGTTAGAGGAGGAATTGGAGTAGTACGAGGGATTTGTTTTTGATAGAGATGAAATTGTGGACATGTAAATAATTCGTTTTATATTTTATTGTTCAGTTTATAAAGTTTTATTGTGATATTATCTATTTATTTCATTAAAAAAGTTTTAATGCCATTTTTCTTAAATCATGAATGTAAATGTAACTTGACAAGATGTTGATAGGGTTTAGGGTTACATTAAACCTAAACACATTGACCCATTAATGAATATAGTGAGTTAAGTCTAAATTTCTGGGGGTCAAAGAAATGAAAGAAATGAATTTTTCTAGAATTAAAAAAATGAAAAATTTGGCCCCACACTAATAACACTATTATAGAACCAGTGTTAAACTGGGTACCCACTTTGGTGAGTCAAAATTGGTGGTTTCACTTATTAGTATTTTTTAGAACCGGAACCGGCGGGTTGTTCATGAGAGGAAAGAACCGCCCAATACCTGCCAAGAACCTACTAGGTAGGTAGGTAAGTTAACACTGTAGCAGCCCGCCCAATTTTCAAATTTGGACAGGGTGCCATTGCTGTTGCCTGCCCGCGAAGAATGCCTTTCCATGCGCACCATACCCCCTGAGAAAGAGAGACCACCCGTGCTAGGGTTTTGTCGCACGAGCAAGAAGCCTTTGCTGCGATTTCCTTCTCCCGAAATGGCGCCCGCGCCCAAGGAGTCCATCCGTGTGCGAAAGTCGCGCAGCTTTCTGTTCTTTGAAATTGTCTCGCTTGAGATCAACTAAGTTGTGAGGATGTTGCTGCCAGTCCAGATGCAGAAAAAGCGTTTGTAGCCCTTTTACTTGGTGTTGTTTGAGCGGAAGAGATTGTCAGAGATGAGTTTGTGAAGAAGTTTCTTTTGTGGAGGTTTGAGAGCGCGAGTTTGAGGAGTTGTTGTGTTGTTTTGGTATTCGAGGATCATAGGAGAATACCCATGGTGAGGCGCAGGGGAGAAGAGGAAGTAGTAGCAGAATCTGAGGCGCCGGAGCGGTTGATTCCGCGCACGTTGAACGAATGCCAGGAGTTGCAGAGTGTGCATCTGCGTACGGTGAAGGAGTTGGTGAAATGCAGGTCAGGTCACCACGGTCCACAGCGTTTTCTCAAGGTTTGGTGCGAATGCCTTCGACCCATCTTCCTGGTCCGAGAGAGGGAACTGGCCGTGGAGCGCGTGGTACGGTTCGTGGCCACTTTTACTGCGTACCGAGATGAGGAGCACGCCAATGACTGCGACGATTTCGTGGAGGAGTTTCTTAAGCATTTATTGCAGCTCGCTGAGGCCAGCGACAGGACTGTCAGATATCGCACTTGCCAACTGATCTCAGAGGTTGGTGTCCTTACCTGCATTCCTAACCTTAAGTCTTCCCAAACTTTCCGCATGGAAGTGCATTTGCAAGTCTGAAATGCCCGGGGTGCAGGAGAAACAAGCTACAAGAACACTAGGAATAATGTTACATTGTCCTTCTTGAGCCATTAGCTGGAGCTATACTATGTACGTAGGAGATTGGTGTGTCGAGGAGCAGAGAAAATTCATCTTCTGTTGCTGCCTGCACATTCGTTTGTGTGTGGTGGGCAGGTGATGACAAGGCTTGGAGAGGATGTAGAGGTCAGTGATGATGTTTGGGTAGCGCTTATCAGCAGCATGCAGCAACGCATGCAAGACAAAGTGCCATTCGTGCGTGTGTTTGCAGCTAGTGCTTTGGCACGCCTGGTGACTGGTGGTGGCAGTGGCATTGAAGATGATCCCACTCTGCTCACTTACAAAGAGGCACTTGAAAACGATCGCAGTGCTGTAAGCTTTCTTTTGCCTCTCTTTCCCCATTCCTATCCTACCCATGATCCATCTTCCACTTGGAAACTCCCCTCTCCATGAACTCTCTCACTGTCAAGATGCCCATGTCAAGCATCAAATCCTTGACATACACTTCTCTGTAGCCCTTCTTATCTTGCCCCACTGTTGAGCAAGTAGGTGCATGTCTCTGTTCACATCCAATCTTGGTGCAGAGTATGGAAACAGGTGGCAACTTGTTTGTGCTTCTGGCAAAAATTTTGTATTGCAGAATGGTGGGTCGTAGGTTTGAACAGATTCTAGATCTGCTAGTATATGATGTGACTTGGACCATGCATCATTTCTCTTGCTGGTTGAGTGATGCTGGCTTCTGAAACTTGTACAGGATGTGCGGAGGATGGTGGTGATGTCGATGCCTGCATTGGATAGCACAATTCATCAACTAGTTGAACATACAGCAGATGTCAGCGATTCAGTGCGGAAAGCGGTTTATTCTGTACTAGGCAGCAAATTTCCCATTCAAATGTTGAGGTGAGAGAGAGGCTCTGGATTTCCAACTCTGGATTGATGGTTTCCATGTGTTGGTGTGGCACCTGAGACAGTTGGTGGTACTGAATATCTCATACCCACTCCAGGATTTAGTTTTTTTTTGGCTTTTGAAAAGAGCGTAGCAGTGCATGGAAACCACAAGCTACACCAAAAAAATGCATGGACAAAAATATGAACAGATAATAATGAATTAGAACTGTGCTATCTTGACAGCATTATGCAGCGTGCCAAAGTTTTGGGAAGAGGTCTGGCAGACAGGGTTCCTGCTGTTCAAACAGAATGTGTGCATTTGTTGGAGACTTGGTTGACCAAGGATTGTGAAGGAGATGGGGTTGCCCTTCTTCGGTACTTAGATGTGCAGACCCATGAGAAAGTTGGGGAGGCAGTGCTGTTGAAAGCACTAAAAGAGGGGATGATCAAGATTAAGGAAGGAGACAGCCTGCGACAGTTCTTTCAGTCACCAGATGTACACGCAGGTTAGTGCAATCTGGGTGGGAGAATTGAGTTCCATGCAACCTTCATCATATGAATCTGACATATATTCAATTCTGTGTGAATGTAGTAAGAAATCTGCAAGCTTATTCTCATTTCTGTATTTTAATCATTGAGAGAAAATGGTTGCTAGAAAATGGAGAATCTGGAGTGAAACAACTGCTCAATGCAGAACAAGCTTTGTACTTCCGTGTATTATGCAGCACACTTGATTCTGAGGCACAGGTGGGTTTTTGCCTTGTGTCTCTGGCATCCTTGTCATGAATGAATTCCTTTTCTATGAGTGGTCATGGTCCTTCTCATTGAATCTCTATCTTCCTTTATGGTTCCCTAGTTGATTCCCAGCAGCATTTGCATTAGCCATTTCAAGGACTTTTTTCCGTGAACTGCAAATATTGTCAATGGGGGTGGAATGGGGTCTGTTCTTTCATTGAACTGAAGATGGGCAGTGGCACTACTGAAGGTCAAAAGAGGTGAGGCAGCCAGTACAGGAGGTGCTCAGGCTACAGTTTATGCAGCAGTTGCAGCAGACAATGTTGAAGCTCTTGAGATGATCTTGCCTCCCACAGTAGCTGCCTATGTTGGGCTTGTCAATGCACATCTTTGTGCAGGTAACAATCATCTTCATCCAATGGACCTGCACAATCTTAATGTGCACTCAAAGTAGGCTGTCACTTGGTAGAAACAACCTGTTCATTCAGCATGAGATGTCTTTCATTGTCATAATGAGAAGTGACCTGGATTTTCTTCTGTTTTGCAGGCCCACAACACAGGTTTGCAGCTCGGCAACTTCTATTGCTGGCCAACTTGCTGGACTTCAGTGACAGTGCAAACCACAAGGCTGCAGGGACTCTAGTTCACAGCCTCCTGCAGGAAGAATCTTCAGAAAGAGGCATTGCCTCTGAAACGGACCCAGATGTAGTTATTGGGGATGCCTTGAGCCTTGGGAGAGACAAAGAATGGGCTGATGCTGTTGCTAGGCTGGCAGTACAAGTGCATGCAGAGCAGGGTGAATATGAGAAAGTCATGACAGATGCTATTGTTGTGTTGGGACAACCTTGCCGTGAGGGAGGTGCCCAGGTGAGCCAATGGCTACATTGCCTTGCTGTGACAAGCCTACTGCTGGAGCACCTTAAATCAATTCAGTGGCTTTCTGGCTGTGCAATTGGAGCTCAAGAAATTGTTGATGCATTGCTATTGGTTGCGGTAAGTTTTCATTTGTGCCGCTTGAGACTGATTATAATTGGATCATTCAATCCCTGCATTCAGATTCACATTCATGGATCTTCAGACTAGTTAGTTACACCTGATCAAGAAACTTTGAGGAGATGAAAAAGCCAATTGTTTGACTCTGATTGATATTTGGATACCATGCTCCTAGATTTCTTCTTGCTTCTGCTACATGCTGAAAATAATTTGTGCTGATCTTTGCAGTCTTCATTCTTCGATTTGAGCAAATATGGTGTTTGCCTTTTGTTAGCTGGCTTGATTTCTTGAGAGCTGATTGGTGAGGTAATGTACAGGCAAAGCACTTCCACCCCGAAGTGCAGAAAGCTGGAGTGCGATGTTTGGGCCTTTTTCAGCTGCTGGCTTCAAAACCCAGCATGTCAGTTGTGACCCAGCTACGAAGATCTCTTTTGAGCAGTTTTGAAACAGTGCAGATTATGGCAGTAAAAGCCACCTTTGACGTCCTCCTTTGGTGTGGTGCTGCATCATTGGATCGGGTGATGGGTATTGGTATTGATCTTGCACCAGTTTCAGAGCCTTCCAAGGCTGGAGTTCAGGTTTCTTCTTTTCCATTTAGGAGAAGCAACACATCATAGTGCACCCATTTTTGCATGCTACCATCACCAGATGCTATTGCTAAGCAGTGTTTTGGAATTTCTCCATCTCATATTATGGTGCATAAGCTGCATGAACTGACTGTGAGCTTTTGCAATGCAAGCAGTTCTAATGAGATGTCTACTACTGTGCAGGTTTCTCCAAATCATACAGTGTCAGTCATTGGTGATGATGAGATGGTGATGAGGAAGCCACTGATGGAGTTACTAATGAACCTGTTGGAAAGTGCCCCCATTGAAGAAAAACCTGATGAATTGGTGGAGTCTGAAACAGTTGGAGGCCTCGTGGCTGAAGGGTTTGCAAAAGTGTTGCTTCAAAGTAAGGCTTTCAAGGATGTTCAAAGAATTGAGGATATTCTCTTTGCACAACTGATATGCTTGTATTTCAATGGGGACATGAACAACTCACCAAGGTTTGTTTCAGTGACATTGCATATGCTGTGTAAATAGTTTATATCCAGGCTTGAAGAAGTGCTCGAAGCATGAAGCAGTTTTTTCAATATGAGAGATTGGGCACTTATCAATATAACGACTATATGCAGAACAGTAGAAAAATATACATTCGCAATGTAAAACTGCAGCTGAATGTTCAAATACGGTGCTGATGTAGGCTTCTTGAGTTCTCATAATGTACTCTGAGTTGTAACATACAGGTTGCAGCAATGCTTATCTGTGTTCTTTATCAACTATTCTGTTCTCTCAGCAGACAACAAGGTAGTTTTCTATTTCATTGGCATTCGGTCAGTTTCATTGCAGTTTTTTGTAGCATGTATCAAGATATGCAAGATAAAGAATTAGTTCCAAAATGACAGTTTGTATGTGCCCAGATTGTCTGATCTCACCAAATCAGGTTTAGTATTGTGCCTACTAACAATGCTGTTTTCCATGTCTACAGAAATGTATTGCAAGAGCCTTCATTCCAGTGATGCGCTCTGCATGGCCTGGGATATATGGAAATGAAGGGGGTACTTCTTCCATTGTTGCTGCCAAGAAAAAGCGAGCAACACAGTTATCCAAATTTATGCTGGAGCTTCTGGAAAATCAATTGGAGGGAGCTTTGAATGAGACACCTGATGTTAGCCAAGGGAGGCTTGCTATCAACATTGCTATAGAGGTACATCTCAAGAATCAAAATCATGTTATACATATCAGGTAGAAATGGTGTTGGGTTAACAAGATTGTGACAGTGAGAAAGGTCAGAACAAGTACAGCTGCAATCTTCCTGTCAGTGGTGGGATATGCATTCTGTTCATCAAAGTCCAGAGTACTGTTCAAATCAATAGTGTCTGAGAACAATATCTGCTTGAGCAGGTCAAGAGGATATCATCAAAGGCTAATTTGGCTGCCAAGTCATATCAATTGGCTATGGCTCGAATTGCACCTTCTCTAAAGTTCCATGCATCTCAGCAGGAGGAAATAAAATGCATGAGATTTCTTCTTGGCCCGTAAGTTTCATCCCAATCCCTCATGCATGATACAGGGATACAGGAATGCTGGAAATTTCTTGTGTAAATATTTCATTTTTGTGTAATTTGTACTTGTCCAGGTCTCACTGATTTGGCTTTATGGCAGGATGATGGATGCAGTGGCCAGAGACAAGCTACTGGTAAGGGAGCTCAAAGCAATGGAATTGCAGCTGAAAGCTCTGGACATGACCCCTCAAGAGTGTCTCTCAGAGGAGCAGTTACAGGTTATTATTGGTAAATACACCATATGACTGCAGTCCTATCCAACACCTTTGTAGGAAGGATATTTTGCATGACATGCTCTTGGGAGAGCAATGAGAGATACTGAAAATGTGGTTCTTCTAATGTTGGTTAAGTGGAATCTTATATGCAGATAATCTGAAGCTGAGTTATCCCAAGCCAGGAGATTACAATGAAGAGCCAGCTAGTGGTCCCATGGCCTCTTGCAGAAGGACCACTACAAAAAAAGGCAAGTAAGAATGAACCAAAGCATCCATAAGCAGCTAATCCTATTATCTATGGAGTCTTTTCATCATCCATGACTTCTCTACAGAACTGCCACTTCTTGTTGATCAGCCAAATCACTAGATAGTCGGTAACATCATAGAGTATTTGTCACCTAGAGCACATTGATCAGTACGTAGGTCACTTATGGTCACAGACTCCACTGTTCCCTCTGGTTGCACCTTTTCTTCCCAAATAGCTTTGATGTGTTTCAACTACATTCAAGTGGTTTAAAATCTGAAAATTTTCGCCATACATGTAGATGTCAGATCTCTCAATGTCCAGCTTCTCCAGAATGTAGGTCTCTGTCCTCTTCCAATAAACCAAATGAAACATTGTGCAGCAGGTGTAACTGCAAGAGCTACTCAGGGAGCTGTTCGACAAGCTGCTTCACAGTCACAGTGTCAAACTAAATTGCGAGCTCAGAATCACATCACCTTGTCTGACTCTGCCACAAGTACTGAGGTCACTACAGAGCTGGACACAGAAGCTGATTCTCATGAGGGTGCTGCTTCTGGTATCAAATCAAGTTCCCAGGTCCTGGCAACACGGGCCACCTGTGCCACAGGTTTGTCCAAATCATTGCTGTCAAAGCCTGATATGCTTCCAGTAGCTTTACTTGTGGATTGCAGGTAAATATCTTGTTGTGTGCTGATGAGTCCTAGGTGTCATCTTATGTGTAAGATGGTCTGGATATTGCTTTGCATCTTCTGGCTGCGATAACTCAGCTTCAGATCATCATGTACAGGGTGACAAAATAGGAATTCTTTCTCTTTTTGCAGACTCCAGTGATGGATCATGTGTGGAACATGAGGACAAGCATGAAATACGCCTCATTACCCCACATATAAGATCAAGTCAGGTCAGAGCTTCTTCTGCTAACAACACAATTGGCGTCCAAGGAGTTCAAATCTCTGGTCCTAAAACCAGAAGACAGAGTACAAAGGCTGCAAATACTGCATCTAATCCAACTGAGAGAAGGCAAACAGGAAGGCCAAAATCCAGGCAATCAGTTGTATTTATGTCTGACGAAAGTGACTCTGATTTTGAAACCCTACCCAGAAAGCAACTACCCTCTGCAGCTGGGAAGCAAAATTTGTGACATTAAGACACAGAACCTGGCTGCACCGCCTCTGTGTGAAAGTGTATGAATCAAACTTTGTCCTAGACTTGTGCATTTCTGGGGAGAACTATCCTTTGTAAGTTTTAAGCCACCAGTGGTTCTCAGAGAGGTTTGAGTTGATCAGTGACAGTTTGATGTGTAATCTTGTACAGTAATCCATCAATTTAATGCAACATTCAGTCATCAGTGATAGTTGTTCCAAACCTTCTGTACTTAGACTTTGTGGAAACTGAAGTTTAAATAGTTAGTCATATAAGAGCATGTCACTTTGTATGTCTCTTTGTTTTGAGACAAAGAAAATTGCTGTCATCCTGATCCATAATATGATTATTTGGTTTGTGGTGCAAACCTTTTGCATTCGTGTTGACATGATAAAGAGAAAATTGCAAATGCAATTCACATGTCTGTTGGAACATGGTAAAGTGGATTGGCCTTCTGCTACTGATTCCCATGGAAACAATGGGTTCATATCTTCTTTAAAGCTTGGGCTTGGGCTCAAGTTATATATAAGCCAAAAAGCTATATTGAAAATTGAAAGTGCTAGAATCAATTTCTTTTTAAGACCTTCAATACCCAAAATTTAACCAAAAGATAAGAAAAATTGTCAGATTTTTATACATGGTTCAAGTATGTAGTGGAAAATTTAGAACTACGCTTCAAAAAAATTACATTTGCATTTAGCTTGTATTCAATTTGGCTAAATCTTCATCTGGATCATCACCACTTCGGCTACATTGCAAAATTGACCAAAGAAAGATGTCAAATGGTCTTACCTGATTCAGGATTTTCGCATAGATTTTGGTGAAGTTTTCATTAATAAATGCATGCATTGTGTCTCTAGTCAGTCGGTTGTTGAACCCAATTCTTTGCACTCAAGATTGCACCAATGAGGGTGGTGAGAATCATAGGTGTGTAACCAAGGAGCTAACTCTTGAAATTCAATTATGAGTTAATCCAGGAGTTCTAGCATTAGGATCCCTTCAGAATGTGCTTCCAAAAATCCTCACATTCAAAGTATTGGAAGGTTTCATTCTTAACTAAAGAAATTGTTTTGGTAGAAATGAGTCCCTGAAGTCCCAGAACATTGGCTTTTCACCAACAGGAAACTCTGCAAGACCGCAGTTGGTGAAACTCTGCAAGACCGCAGGATTCAGAGGTCTCCAATTATTGATGTGCATCATTTTGCATTATCAAAAGCAAATCTAGCTTATTTGAGAAGGAAAATCTATGATTGGATACCTCCCCTTAACATTTATGTAGACTCCATGTACATTTCTTCTTGTTCACATAATTTACTTAGAATTATGCTCTAATGGTCAAAACTGTGGGGGATGAACTGAAAATAGCAGACGTGTTTAGATATCTATCACCTACTGTGGTGGTGGAACCATTTTAGAACACGCCACCACAGTAGGTGGTCTCAGACACAAGAAGTGGGTCCCGGATGTGTTGTGTTACTTGTCTTCACCATCTGGGACCAGGTGTGTTGTTAACAAGCGGCTCCCCAGATCAGATGCTTGTCTTCTCGTCACCCTCTCGCTCGCCACCATCCGGGACTCTGATGAATGAAGTGGAATCTAAGTCATAGATTTTGTGTTATCTGGACCCCACACCACCATTTGTCAATGCCCTTGGTAATTACACCAGCTCTCAGCGCTTGGGTTTAAGTCATGTTGTACAGTCTCCAGTGTTGGGCAGTTCTCACAAATTTTCTCTGAGAACAGGCCGCAGTTCTGTTCTAACAATAAACCCTAAACCCAAATCCTCCAAAAATCTTTGGCGATTTCATAACTTTCTTCGTCAAAACATGGTGATTTTTTTCAGAGAAAAAATTTCCAAAAAGTTTTCTTGACCATGTTGCTCGGTACTTTTTTTATATATATAGAAAAATGGCGAAAATTTACCACCAAAACAAAATCACTGCTATACATGGTTCAAGTAGGGTAGCCAGAAATAAAGAAGGATGTCATAATTTTTTAAAAATTTTGTATTTAAATTGTTACCAAAGTTGGCTAAATCTTCCTGTGGGTTGAACACCACTTTGGCTATATCACAAAATTGACCAAATTTTTTTTCAAAAATTGAAGGTTTACTAGAGGAATCGCTGCTGTCTTTCTCTCGTCGTCATGTGTCGTCAGCGACGAGAGATGGAATTCGCGTCTGTCGCGCTCTCTTTCTCGTCGACGAGATTCCGCGCCTCTCTCTCTCTCTCGTCATCTGTCGTCGACGACGATCCGCCTCTCTCTCTATCTCGTCGTCATCTGTCGTCGGCGACGGGAGATGGAATTCGCGTCTGTCGCTCTCTCTCTCTCAATCAATCTCGTTGTCAAATTGCGTCGGCGACGAGAAATGGAATTCGCGTCTGTCGCGCGCTCTCTCTCTCTCTCGTTGAGGGTCGTCATGTGTCGTCGGCGATGAGACATGGAATCCGCGTCTCTCGCTCTCTCAATCTCGTCGTTGTGTCGTCGGCGACGAGACAGGGAATCCGTGTCTCTCGCGCGCTCTCTCTCTCGTCGACTAGAGACGGTTGGGTCTGCTCTTGTGCTCTCGTCGACGGACGACGACGAGACATGGAATCCGCGTCTCTCCCCTGTGTCGTCGGCGTCTGAGAGTGTTTGCAGCTTGCGGGGTGCTTACACTAAGATTCCTTCCTTGCTGCGTCCCAGTAGCGTGATCTTCGCTCGATGATGAGTAATTGATTGCTTGGAAGAACTTTTCAGCGCTTCTACGCTACTGTCAGCCTTCAACATCTCTCTTTCTCTCTCTCTCTCTTGCCAGAGGACCTCGGACCCAGCTGCTGCTGCTGCACTGCTTGCATGCATGCAAGATACCCAGGGCCCGACCGGACAACGTGATGATCTGATATTTGTTGTTTTCTGTTTTTTTTGTTTTTGTTTTTGTTTTTGTGTTTTTTTTTTTCCACATGGCTTACTCACTGCTACCAACATGCCTACATGCGTGCGCGGTCGGGACCCACCTGCAAACTCGTAGAAGAAGAGAGTTTCCACGACCATCTGTGTCCATGGCGGTGCTGCTGCAGGAGGTGGGAAGCAAACAAAACATTGCAGCCGTGGTCCGGACAGACAGGCCGAGAAGCTTAATCATCATGCAGATGGAATTAGTGTCGGGGCCAGCAGGTTCTTGATTGAAACCCCAAAGCAGTCACTGCAACCCTAAGATGCACGGAGCTGTACTGTGAAGATCATGGCTCATCATGCCGATATCAAGGTGAAGAAGAAAAAGCAGCCACGTCCAGAGTTTTGAGGATTAGGTTGAAGAAGAAAAAGCAACCATGTCCAGAGTTTTGAGGACGCAGCTGCATGAAACCCATTTGAGGTGAGGGATAGAATCACTTTTTTTCCATGCAGAAGCAGTTCAATTGCTTTGCATGCATGCAGTGGTGTACCATGCTCCAGAACTCCAGAACAGGACCAGCTCTCAAAGACAAAGTTACATAGTTCTGCTCAATTCCTTCGTATGCCTGCAGTTGCGCACAGTGCTCCAGAACTCAAGAACAGGACCAGCTCTCAACGACAAAGTTACATAGTTCTCCACGGGTTTGTGCTTCTCTTCCTCACAAACAGTTCAAACGTGCAAGAGTTCTAGAGGAGACAGAAATTTCTTCTATATGCATATTGCAGCTACATGAACAGCTTCTAGTACAACTGTTTGCTCATGATCACAGCTAGACTTGTATGCAAAGCCTGACAGAAAGCAAGTCATGGATTGCTACTGGGTTCCATCCATCTGCTAGAACTTGAAGTGGATTTACCAGTTTAGTTCTCTAAGAGGTTTACAGGTGCTAAGTCCAAGGAGGCAGGATTTGGGACTTAAGGTTGTCTAAGGATATCACACATGGCTGGCAACAAGCAAAAGCAATCGAATTAGTCAAAGAAAGCAGAAATTCTTGCAGTGAAGAGGAGAGGGGGGGAGTCAGGACATACATTGCAGAAGAGATGTCGACTCAGTTACAAGGAATGTCAACTCAACCTTCAGTTGGACACTTCAGAAATGAGAGAAGTAGCAATAAACCTCGACTCCTACCCAAGAGACCTGTGATGAGCACGAATGCAGTGGGTTGTGAATGTGAGGTTTCGCAGTCTGCAGGGCAGTCGCTGGCACCACAAAGCAATCATGGTGTTCTTGCACTACAAGGAGCTGCACAGAAGCTGCCCAGTGGCATTGTAGATCTAAGAAACCATCATGGCTCTAGCAACAACAAGAGCAAAAGCATAAAATCCAAAGGTACCCATGATCCTCCTCCAACATCATTCCCCACTAGGTACCCACCATTCAAGTAGCATGTCCATCTCATGCCAGACTTTGTTGCTTGAAGATGATTTGAAGATTGAATTGCTGCTGATGCTCCTCATTTGTGAAGTGACCAAAACTTTGCTCCATTTCTGTGGCAGACTGAAACCCATGTGTGCAGAGGTGAAGAAGCCAAGTGGGAAGTAGCTGTAATTCTGCAAGATTGAGCTTGGATCTTTGGACACAGCTGCGAGTAGTTACACCTCAACTGCAGTACACAAGTCAAGTACAAAATACAGGAAGGAGCAGGGATCCAAACATCTTGTGGAGCAGGCTTAGAAGTACACAAAATCAAAGCAACCCGAATTCTCATGTGATCCTCATCTTATGAAACAGGCTCAGAAAGATGACAACAAAAGCAACCAATCACATTCTACATGGATCCTCAGTCTTATGGAGGGCTTGGAAAACAACAAAGCAACCACCACATTCTACAGGGATTCTCATCTTCTGAAAGCTTCAAAGACAACAACAAAGCAGTTACCGTGTTCTAAAGGGATTCTTGTCTTATTGAAGCTTCAAAAGACAACAACAAAGCAGTTACCAATTCTACAGGGATCCTCAGTACTATGGAGGGTGTGGACAAACTGACTGCATTCTACAGGGATCCTCATCTTATGGAAGCTTTGAAGACCACAACAGAGCAACTGCATTGTAAGACTTTTGGTGCTTGTTGAAGCAATGCAAATTGTTTCTTCACATTCAAAGCTTGACACCTGATGAAGCCCACGATATATATAGTAGTAATGGGGTTGGCATTAGCAAGAAAGTGACGAGTGATTTTCCCCCCCCCGAACTCTTGCAGACAACACATTCAGAAATGGTATCATGGAATCCAAAGGTACAAAGTGTTTTTGGATGGTGAATACAATGAACTCTTGAAACACAGAGAATTTGGTGGCCAATAAGAAGACTCAGATAGAACCCCAACTACTACTCATGTCTAATGTGTCCAATGTGATGTTGATTTTTTAACTTTCCAAACATATTACATTGCACTGCTTCTGAACTAGGTTAGAGCCCAGTATAAGGCATGGATTGAAAATCTCCATCAACTCAGAAAATAGCCTACTGAAAAATGGATCAAGAAATTACAAGAAATTACAAGAAATTTACTCCTCGCCTTTCCACAGATCCCAAGCCTTCATTTGAGCAACAAGATGACATCTAAGCAGTAGATGAAACAGCCTCCTCCTTCTTTGCCTGCACCCAAAAAGCCAGATTCCAATGACAACCCTCAGAAGACTCTCTTCTAAAACTCCAAATCCAACAATCTTACTGTGTACATTACAATGGAAGGTTAGCTGTGAATTTAAGGAAACATAGGAACCTATCACTGATTGAATGCCTATAACAAACAAGAAGTTCTGTATTGTAAGCAACCTAATTTAATCTGCAACTACAAGGATTGATCTGACAGTTGCAATCCCCTTGTGTGATCCAACATTCCAACTTCTCTGATTGCATGTGGCTTCATGTTCCACATGCCAAAAACCAACATCTGAAAAGATGTTCTGAAAGTGAATGTTCATCTACTGGCTCACTGACTTGGAAAGTATAATTTTGAGTTTTCAAATCCCTTTAAGATCACAGCTTTTTTCAGCAAAATTGAGATTAAAACCTAGTAAATAAAATTATGTAGAACCCAAATTTGCACCTGAGATTGGTCAGATTTTCTCCTGATTTCACGGGTGGGTGTCCTCATGGTGACAAGCTCTTCTGCTGACGTTGGGTGAATACCAACAGTTGAATCAAATTGCTTCTTTGTTAACCCGGCCTTCACGGCAACAGCAAATCCCTGTCAAAAGGAACATTACAAATCACCCCATCTGTTCAATGCAATATCGGTCCAGGTCATAACAGGCTGGTTCAAAAAACCATGTAAAGAAGAGACTTTGTGTCAGCTCAACAATGAAAAAGCAATCCGTAAATGTGCTGACCTGCAAAATTTCAGGACTCCCATCCCCACACATGTGAATGCCGATAACTTTATCAGTTGTTGCATCCACAATTATCTTTACAAAAGTCTTTTCAGGTAAACCAGACAACGTGACCTTCATTGGCCTAAACGATGATGTATACACATCTATGTCACCAAACTCTTCAATTGCCTGCACAAGATCAAAAATCAAATCCTGTGAACTGCCATACTAAATGTTGACAACTGAATGCCTTGTTCAAGGGACAAGTCACAACACCTTCAGAAATGCCATATACTGCGAGTCGCTGTCATATTTCAGGAACCAGATTTTGCACATACTGGGATTGAAATTCTTCTTTGAACAGGAACAAGATATGCATACAATCAGCCTGACAGTTTAAGCCCCTCAACTATTACACATATATGTGAGAAGAAAAACAAAAGAAAATACATACCTTCTCTTCTGTGTACCCAACGGTCCCAATTGGAGGCTGTGTAAATACTGCAGATGGGATAAAACTGTAGCAAACAGATTGAAAGATCAGGAGAGACTAGAACCCATAAGTGTAGGACCCAGGATTTCAACTGCCAAGAAGTATATTCATTTTGGGATGGGAAAGAAATGGACATCTTTAGGTAAGAGTACTAATGACCATGTGCACAGCTCCCCCCCCCCAAAAACAATCCATCAGACATTGGAGTCCAACATGTTAAATGCATTCACAGGGGAAACCTCAGATGCCTGCATGATCTATGTAAGAGACAGTAAACTTGCACTTCCACATTCAAAATTAGCACCTGTAATCAGGTTTGGTGGGCTCATTGCCAAATATGGTTTTGGCCAACGCCATACCCTCCATCAATGCAACCGGTGTCAAATTCATGCGATTTGTGACATCACCAATCGCCCAAATTGAATCCACATTGGTCTGCGAATACTCATCCACCTGCAAGTGCAACACAAGTAGAAGAACAACATAACATTACATAAAAGAATTGTGCAATAATGGGTGTGAGCATTTCAAGAGGAAATGAAATGAATCATCAACCAGGATACTGAATCTCTCATAACAAGTAGGCTGTGTATCTGTGTTTATGTAACACACGTACACAGTAGATAATAAAACAAGAGGTGATAAATGAATGAGAAGAAGTCAGTACAAACAAACACACAGCAATGCCTTACACATAAAAAATCTCATAACAAAGCCAATCTTTGCAACTCCTAAGCATTTGTCCAAATTCAGACCTTTATCCAAGAGGTACATTTGTGAAACTTACTACCTTCAATGAAGAAAAGCATACTGAGTCAAGGCAGAATTCTACATGCAATGCTCAACCCGTAAGAAAAATTAGGTTGGGTAGTACCTCAATAGCACCCTGCTTGCTTAACTTCACTCCAACACTCTCCAAACCCAGATTCTGAAAAACACACACATCATGATGATTGAACCAAACCTCAGTAATCAAGGAACGCTAGAATCTTGGGTGCTATATCACCTTGACATGTCTCATCACATGTCCCACCACAGACCAAGCTCATTTTGATATTCAAAAAAATGCACATACAAAATGTAAGGCTCATTTTCGAGACATTGGCACCCAAAAGACAACTCAAAACATAGGCTTCTTCCTCCATTATCAGATGGAAAACAACAGGCAGTGAGTAACATACTCCATGTATAGACAACTGCATCATCCCAAGAAGGGTTGGATTCCTTTATATGGAGAACAGAAAAATTATTGCATAACAAGTCTGAGTGTGTGTGGAGTGAGGGGGCATGTAACCTTAGTATTAGGAGCTCGCCCAGTAGCAAACATTACAGTATCAGCACGTTCGCTTCCATTTGTTGTTACAAGGGTGAGAGATCTGTCACTGTTCTTCTCAATGGCTGTTGGGCTCTCACCAAAATGAAATACAACACCCTGGGTTGACATTTGTTGTGCTACAAAATCCCTGATCTAGGCATGCAACTCAAAAACACAAAGAAGAAAAAATTAAGTTTCAACAACTGCAGGAAAAGACTGATACTTACCCAAGTCAGGAATCTGAAGAAATATACAAAAAAACTCTTGGCTACTAGGAGAATCATTTCTGAAGCCTACTGAGTGTGATGCATTCTCTGTGGAGATAATCAAGACTTCTCAGAGCAAACAGAAGAGGGAAAACAGAAGCATGTTAGGATATACCTCTTCATCAAAGCCTCTGAGAACCTTTGGTTGGCGAACAAAGACATGGACCTCAGTGCCCAGTCCTCTAAAAATAGCTGCAAATTCCAAAGCAATATATCCACCCCCCACAATACAAATCTTGTTCGGCCTTGAAGGAAGGTCAAGGGCCTCATCGGATGTGATCACCAACTCACTCCCAGGCATCTTGGGGACTGTTGCTCGCCCACCCACTGAAACCAAAATGTGCTTTGCTCCATACCTCTTGCCCTTCACCTCTATGGTGTGTGCATCGACAATCTGAAGCAAAAGAGTAGTTCCTGTTTTAACTTCCAGCAACTATGATTTATGGCCATCTTGTCTCAACCCTAATCCTGAAGAAGGGTCAGCTGATAGAATGGAAAAATGTGGGTGGTGGCAAGTAAGCCATATCCTAGACCTTGAAAAGCACATTTCCAAACAGCTGTTGGTCTTTTGGGGGGGGTGTCAACAAAGGGGAGTCAGAATCTGGACCTTGCCGCGGCCCTCAAGAAGAGTGACATTGGATTTTTGCAGGAGCGATTTGTACACCCCTGTCAGACGCTTTAGCTCCACATTTTTGTTTGAAATAAGTGTCTTCCAATCGTGCACAGGCTCAGTATCATAAGACCAACCAAAGCCCTGGCTGCTGTCAAAGTCATGGGAGAAACTTGAAGCATATACCAACAGCTTCTTTGGAACACAACCCCGCAACACACACCTGTGTACCAATAAGTACAAAATTCCATCAGTTCATAGATACTCAAATTTGACTTGGTCTCATCTTCAGACAAAAGCTTTTCTTTCTCCAAGATCACATTTTTTCACCAACAAACATGCTTTTGCAACAAACAATCCATTCTGCAAAAATCCATAAATTTTCTGCCACAGATTGTATCACTGCTAAAGACAAGGAGCCACTTAGTTTGCCAACATCTAAGAAGCATGACTGAGTAGCTCTTTTTCTTTACCCTAGAAAGTAGAGAAAAGTTTGATGCTTACGTGCCACCAACACCACCAGTTTCATCTGAAGAAATGGTTGCAAATGGAAGCTCACAAATCGCCACACGAGCACCGAATTGAGCAGCAAAGCGGGCAGCTCGAACACCACCACTTCCAGCACCAATTGCAACTAAATCATAATCATATTCAGAGTCTATTGAGCCACCATTATCCTCTGCCCTTGTGCCCATTGCCCTGATCATATATCCATTTCTTTGGGTAAACACTGCCATTCCCTGTGTCCTCATCCATATCCCCCAGCACTGTGCTTTGCTCCCTCGTTGACCTAAAAATCACACAGCAAAAATCCTTTTCAAACTTGGATGCAAAATTCACATGAGTTCTTCTTCCAGATATCAGTTGCAGAATAATACATCAGTTGTAGTTTGATACTGAGAGTTACATTCCATAAAACGATGGAAGGATTTGTGATTGGAAATTCATGACAATTGTGACCAGAGTTTCATTGACGAAATGATCCATCATGAAATCCTCCAATCTTTTGATGATGGCGATGGTGATGATGATGTTTTTTTGTGAGGAGTTGTAGGGTGAGTTGCAAGAATTTGCTAGAACTGTGTTGTTCATGGGATCATTTCATTTTTGCAGCTGCTAGCTACAGAATCAAAGATTACGTACCAAAGAAAGACGATGAAGGAGACAGTGGAGGGCAGCGATTGAGAGCAGTCCTCAGGCATAATACAGAACCCACACTCTTGGTGATTCCCATCGCCATCGTCATGCCGGAAATCGAAATTGGGTGGTTACAGTAAGACACACCTTTCAGAACAAATTCAGACTCGTCAGAGCATACCCAAAGGGGGGGGGGAAGCTCAAGAGTGGAAGTGCCCAAGAATCTCTTGAACGAAGCTTCAGAGCGAGCTTTGAAGAACCAGCAAGAGCAAATCTCTGAAACACTGTAGTCGCACCAGAAAGAACCGAAGTCGCAAAAACCCCTGACCACGACAACCAACTTCCCGTTTGACGAATTTCCAAAGTTCACGACTCGGAAATCATCATCGCAATTACCCACCGTGATCCGGATCACGATCGTGGAGTACCCATGAGGTGCCCAAGTGTGATTGATCGAAGGATCGATCGATGATGAGCACAGAAAACGGGTCAGGGGAGGAGAATTTTTTTTGGAAAACCCTAATTGTGGAAACCCTAATAACCAACCACCTGTTTGGGGGAAGAAGAAGGAATCTTGATCCATTTTCAGATTCCTGCAGAATCTAATCCACGTGGCAAGATACCCGCCCACAAGGTCAATCAGAGCGTTGCAAGCAAAAATACCCAGTTTTAAAAAAAGAATTTAAATATTTATTTATATTTATATTTATAAATAAATAAAAATTTGCTTGTGGATGATTTTCTTCTGTGATAGTAATGTTAAACATTTCAAAGATTTATTATAATTATTTTATTTTTTTCAGGCTTTTTTGTGGAGAATTTTTTTGTGCAGTTTGTAATTTTAAATTTCCAAATATTTTCTTCTTTTCTGTGGATAATTTTCTTCTGCAATCTTAATGTTAAACGTTTCAAAGAGTTTTTTTTTTTTTTTTTTCTTTTTCCTTTTTTTTATTTTCTGTTTGTTTTTTTTTTTTTTTTTTTTTTTTTTTTTTTTTTTTTTTTTTTTTTTTTTTTTTTTTTTTTATTTTTTATATTTTTTATTTTTTTTTTTTTTTTTTTTT
>Ga0116231_10001587_pt1 | contig 46759 bp, 27 predicted proteins | sample S1TSphgellanicum_2_FD_89695 | JGI IMG/M metagenome (GOLD analysis project Ga0116231, IMG submission 89695) | Host-associated microbial communities from peat moss isolated from Minnesota, USA - S1T2_Fd - Sphagnum magellanicum MG | ecosystem: Host-associated > Plants > Peat moss > Unclassified... | reverse complement strand
GATAATTAGTTGCAGCCACCAGGAGGAGGAGCAATTGAGTTCATCAAGAAAGTGTTGTTTAAAGCTGAACATGGATACAAAATTCTGTTGATCATATCAACCACCTAGTTTTTGTCAAGATCAGCTCTCAAGAATCATGCATGAGTAGAAACTAGTTATTGATTGATAGATCTCTTCATGTGCTGCAGACAGTAGAGGTGCGAACTGTCACACTTAAGGTGGTGATGCACTGCGAAGGATGTGCAGGCTCTGTCAAGCGAGCTGTGAAACGAATACGAGGTACACAAATACATGACATACATATGTATCATCTATTGAGTGACAACATCGTCAAGATGGAAAACATTGTCAAAGGAGCCAACCAAGTGAGGGGACACTGCTTAAAATTGTATTTTTGTATCTTCTAAAAATTGCAAGGGAACCACAATAATTTGAATTGTCAAATTTTGTTTGGGAATAGACTCCACTACTTGCAAAGTTTCAATGTTCAAAATTTGATGCAAATATTCAAAAATATTTCATAGTAATTTAAATTGTCATTGTAATAAGAAAGATCCATGATCAACAAGTAGCTAGCTAGCATCTCCTAGAGCTGATTGTGCATAGTATAAACTATGCTTAGATTCATGATCATCAACGGCATTGAGAGCTAGCTTTTATGCTGCTCACAATGCAATGAGCTTTTGGACGATTCCCTTGTGGGAAAATTTTTTTTTGCCTAACTTTACTTCCAAGAATAAACTACTACAAGTGTAAGTAACATGGAATCAATGTGCAACACGAGGGGTTTTGCAACATTCTTTCCCAAGGAACCTCATGGCAAAAGTTCATCTAGAAGGGTTTATGTACAACTCTACCATATGACTATTACAAGGGGAAGGAAGTCGGGAAAGACCAATAAATATCCCTCCCTTTGACATTGGTTGAAAGAGGGGTTTCTAAAAAGGATAACCCAGAACTTTCCCACAAGGAGTTGTACAAGAACTCCTTGTGGGGCTGATCACTCACCATTGGCATGCACAAGCATTTGTTGATGTGTTGTGGGTTGGTTGGTTTGTTTGTTTGTATGTGTTTTGTTGCAGGAGTGATCTCCTACACAATTGATTTTCCTGGACAGAAAGTGACAGTCACAGGTGATGTGCAGCCTGATGATGTGTTGAAGAAGGTATCCAAATCTGGGAAGATTACATCCTTTTGGCCAGAAGAGCCGAAGGTGGAAGAGCCACCCAAGGTGGAAGAAGTTAAAGAAGAAGAGAAGAAAGAGGAGGAGAAGGCCCCAGAAGAACCAGAGAAAAAGGAGGAGGAGGCTGAGAAGAAGCCTGAAGAAGAAAAGAAGGAGGAGGAGACACCACCACCACCAGCTGAACCACCAGCTGAGGAAAAGAAGGAGGAGACACCACCGCCAGCTGAACCACCAGCTGAACCACCAGCTGAGGAGAAGAAGGAGGAAGAAGCAGCTGCTGCACCCAAGGAAGAAGAAAAGAAAGAGGACTCTGAGGCAAAGCCGGAGGTACAGATTGTCTGACAGAAAAAAAAAACCTCTGGAGGATTTGGCTCTGCGTGTGCTCTTCTTCAAAGTTAGTCCTGAATTGTGATCCCCCTAGTACTCTCTCTCTCCTTCCTGAATGTGATCTTGTCTCCCTTGAACATTGTGGTCTATCTTCTCTCTGATGATGCTCTGCATTCAGCTGAATTTGTGCAAGCAAACCATGCAAGCACTTTACATGCAAATGTTTTTGCACAAATTGGTTTCTCTTGATCACTGCAATGATTTTGTGTTGTTGGTTTTTTTTTTTGTCTCCCTCTTAACAACAGGAGCCAAAGGCAGAGTCCGAGGAGAAGAAAGAAGAAGAAATGATGTTGTGGTGTTGTTTTTTTTGTCTCTCTGATATAACAACAGGAGCCAAAGGCCACAGAGGAGGAGAAGAAAGAAGAAGAAGCAACACCACCACCACCCCCACCCCCACCTGAAGAAGAGAAAAAAGAAGAAGAGAAGAAGCCAGAGGAGCCTGAGGCAGCAAAGACAGAGCCTGAGAAGAAAGAAGAAGAAGCAAAGCCAGAGGAAAAACCAGCAGAAGAGCCACCACCACCCCCACCCGAAGAAGCAAAGCCAGAGGAAAAACCTGCAGAGGATTCAGCTCCTAAGCCAGCAGAAGAAGAGAAGAAAGAAGAGGAGAAGAAGGAAGAGCCAAAGGCAACAACAACAGAAGCTGAGAAGATGGAGGAAATATGTGAAGAACCAAGGCTGGAAGAACTGTATCCTGTAACATTTGTCCTTGGTCCTGATTACACTAGATACTTCTACTACTAAAAACTCATCATCATATCATCATCATGGGCTTCTTCATCTGTTGGCCTGCCTTCGAGAACTTTTTCAGTTCCTTTTTAGATTTGGATCGAGAGAGAGAGACAAAGAGAGAGAAAGAGAGAAAAAAAAAAGTGAGAAAATCTTGTGCACCCAACTAAGCATCACACAAATTTCTTGAAGCTGCTTCTTCTATTGTGTGCTTTTATATATAGAGAATGAGAGCTCAGAGAGAGAATTTTCTGCTTGAAACACAATATAAGTCCCGTCAACAGAAAAATCACATACTAACACTTTGAAACCAGCAACAACAACTTGTGCTTGTTTTTACTGTTGCCTTATATGATAACTAAGTGAGTTTGAAGCATCTTAGGTTGTTGTTCTTGTGTGTGTGCTGCTGCATGCAGCATTCTGTCATGCGTTTGTTGTGTATGTAGTTATAGATCCATGCTTCTGGCATAGTACAAATAGCAGAAGTTCTGGAATATCAATCAGTTTGGGCAAAAGGAAAAACAATAATTGTTTCTTGAGATTTATATAACTTGAGGGATTTGTTTGTGTCGTGATAGTTACCTACACTACAAGAAACAATAACTCTCTACAAGAAGAATTGTAGTACTTTAGACCATGCATTTTTGTTTCAGAGCTTGACATTGGCACACAAACATTGTGTGCATGCTACTAACAACCTTTCTATATGATTCAACAAGCAAGTCTGCACATTAGGACACAGATGGAAAAAAAACAATGCCATCATAACATAAGTGCAATTCTCCCAAAAAAAATCTGAATTCAACAATTGATGCAATTTTTTTCTCAGTGTGAGTGCTTTGGCACAAGAGAAGAGCTAACAATGTTTCGAGGATGAAAGTTTTGGGGAGTTTGTGCAATCAGGCAACAGTAGTTGTACTGATCAGCAAATGTTGCATATTCTTTTTTGTGTATTTCCTCTAAGGGAGTGCATAAAATGTGTTGTGGGGTCTTCCTCTTATCCTGGCAGCCATTTGAAAGAAAACTGTGTTTCTGTTTTCAGAAAGTGGGAGAATTTTGCAGGCATGGAACTTCAAGCTTCAAGCTTCAAGAGTTTTGCAGATTTGTGTAAACTGGGGGCAAACAGAGATTGAAATTTTGAAGATTCAATTTTTTTCTCGGAGGATCTGGATTGGGTTAAATTGAAGTTCTAAATATTATGCTAGAGGCATGAGATAGGAGAAGAAACTTTCAGTTTCAATCCGGTCCCAGGATGGTGTGCAACATTGGAAATGAAATTTTTTTGGTTGTGGAGATTTGGTTTTTGACACAACACCCAGAAAAAGGGAATCTTGCTCATAGTCCAAACAATTCGATCCTTTTATTTCATTCACATCAGTTACCGATTGGTAACAAGATGATGAACACAATCAGTTCCTTGCAGACTCTGCTGCTGCAATTGTCACTGTTTTTCTTCATGTTTTGTGTAGATCATGACTTACAAGTGCAGGAGTTCTATTCACAGAAATTTAGAGACTGCCTGCTTAATACTGGGTAGCTGAATCTTGCTCTGTACTTGCATGCTGAGACATCCAAGGCATTAATCTACAAAGCTTTTCCCAAAACTTTGTTTCCCGAATGCGTAACAATATAGCTGCAACCATTCCACATCCAAACCCCATGGCCGAACTGTAGCTTGTGTAATCTGTCAGGGAGACTACAGTTACAACAAGCATCACAAATGCATCGGTTCTAGTGTTTTGGTCTCTGCAGGCCATGGCCAACTCCAGGCCTGCAAATAACAACAATACACCAAGAAGCCCAACAGGAAATTTTGACAGAATATGAATAAGAGAACTGCCTAAGAGAAGGCCAAGAAGTAACTTGGCAGTCCCCAAGAACACTACTGAGAAACCACTTCTTGCTCCGAAACAGTACTGGCCTGCCAGTCCACCAGCACCATGGCATGCAGGCATTGCCCCAAACCAACATCCGACCAAGTTCATGAGGCCCACGCTTATCTACAACACAAAAACCCACACACCATGTTATCTGGTTTTTCTTTGGAGGATCTGGGTTTATTTTCATCACAATGTGGAACCAGCTTGTCTGTAGCAAGAAATCAAGGATGAGAACTGGTTTAGGGGGAGAGACATGCACATACCGAGACATTGAAAGAAGAAACTGCATCCTGGGAAGGAAACAAATCCTGGGAGAGCTTGCACACTGCAAATACTGAGTTCAACACAGACAGTGGGATTTGTGGAATGGCAGCTCTAACAAAACCAATTCTCCAATCCCGTCTAGAGATGTGCACCACGTGTGGTGTTGAGGGTCCAACCCTGAGCTGCTTCCCAATGCTGGGTTGCCTGATGAATGCCAGCACCACTCCCAGAACAAACACCAGAAGTGCTGTTGGAATTGTAATTGATTTGATCCAATTTCTCTTCTTCATCATCTTCTTCTCCTCCATCTTCTCTGGAATTTCAGTATGAGACACAATGATATCTGAACTGCCAAGTTCTGGATCCTTAGACTGTCCTCTAAGATCATTTCCTTCTGAATGTGATTTTCCATCAGCCATTTTGAGATGTTCCATTCTTTCGACATTGTGAGCTTCCATCTGAGGCAGATCATGAGTCACTTCACCAACACCAGAGACAATAACAATAAATAACAGGGCTGCAATAGCCAGGAGTTTTCCATCTAAACCCACCCAGCTTCGAGCTCCGCCTCCACCACTTCCCCCACCCAAGGCCTGATTGATAAGTATGTATTTGCAAGCGGTAATGCTGAAGGAAATGCCCTGAGACAATTGAATTCCTCTCACAACTGAAAGAGGAACCCAGCGTGTGATGACTGTCATGAGGCCTGTGATGCCTAGAAAAACCAGAACTGCAGCTGTAGTGATTCCAGCAGCCATAATTTGAGGCACTGTCAGAGGATCTCCAGGTGTGATAGCCACAGAAGCTATGGCCTTCATTGGTTGCACTGGCATCGGAACACCAAACACAAGACCTGGAAAAAAACAGCCACTCTTGAGCTCACATTTTAAAGCTCATGTTAGAAGAAGATGGGTTCCAGAGGTTCTCCATTTTTTTGGGGTGAGAAGGACTCTTGATCCTAAAACCAAAGCATCACAAGTTCAAAGCAGAGAACCCAACCCTCATCAAAACCAAAGCAGCAAACCCAATTCCTCAAGAAATCTCTCATCACACTCCTAATCTCCAAAGAGTCCAATAGTTGATGAAACCAAAATACCCAATTGTTGCTCTGAAGAAGCACAGATAAGTATGAAATTGCAGCGAGAGAAAAATCTCTGAAATTGTTTTTTGGGTTTGGTCAAGGACTTAGCACAGTGAAACAAGAAATTCTGCAGAGCTTCTCTCCTCAGAGTCCATCTGACAGTAGAAATGGATGTGTAGTGCCTGTGAATTTTGTGTGTAATTTTGAAAGAAAAACATTCTGTCTAACTGACCTGTGATGATATTGTAGGCACCAGTGAAGAGCAGAGTGGTTCCAAGGTCAAGGTGATTCACAAGAGTGAGAGCGATGACAATGGGTATAAACGTTCCAAGATCCCCCAAAGCTCCACTCACCTCCTCCCACCCATTCTTCACTTGTAAGTTCCTCTTGATACGAAGCCATGGAGAAGACAAAAAAAAAGGCACCGACGACACCGACATTTTGTAAGTTTGTAACAACTTGTGTGATCATAAGGTTTGCAGCAACTTGTGTGATCCTAAGGTTTGTAGCAGCTGGTGTGATCCTAAAATTGAACTACGAAAACAAGCAATTTGGAAGTGACCAATTGTTTACAGACTAGTACAAGAGGTGGTGAGTGAGCGATTTTCCAACAACAACAACAACAACACTGGTTCAGACATTGATTACAGCTACTGTGAGGAAGTTTGGGAGATGATTGGAAAAGAAGCTCAAGAACTCTTAACAACAAATAATTCACAAACACATTAATATTATATATGGAACTTCCACAAATTTGGGGCAAATGGGTGGGATGGCTTTTCATACTACACAAGAGCCAACGTGAAACAAAATCATTTTCCGCTTTCCCACTTCACAAAACTCCGACAATCCCGCTTCCTCTTTGCGGTTCCTCGCATCACACCATGCCTATATTCGCGGTACTCTGGATGTTTGTTCGTCTCATCAGAGTTGTGGACTGAGGTTATGAGGAGCTTCATCATGATTCACTGATCACTTCCCCAGTCTCTCACATCTGACTTTATGACATTTCAAAGTTGGATCTCAGCTTTTCTCTCACACACTCTCTCTCTCTCTTTCTACAGAGTTTTTGGTTTGTAAAATTTGTGTTCTGCCCACTTTCTGTCGCCACAAGTACCTTTCTTTGAAAAGGTGTAAAAAGACATGACTAGTAGCAATGCAACTTTACGTTACACTGCAAGTGATGAGGCCTCTGAGAGCATGAAAACTCTCACGAGAATTTCTCAGTAAACTCTTGTGTGTGTGTGGGAGCTCTTTAACTTTATGGGGCCCTGCCCCCACAGGCACAGGGACTATCGCATTGGATCCAACTTTTGGAAGTTTTACCTTATTAGAATCAGTTTCACTTTAAGTGAATCGGTTTCTTTGGTGAAAGTGTTTAGATTGGAATGGATTGTTTCGGTGTTCAGAGTGTGGACACAGTAGGTAAATGTACATCTTATCGAATGGCAGGGCTAGCGCAATTGTGATGCCTTGTCAAAAGGTGATAATGGACTTTTTTGAGGTGCCCACATGCAGACCAGTGTTGGGCAGTTACCGGGTTTGGAGGGTTAGAATTGCTGGTTTCATTGATTTGTGAAACCAGTGTTGGGCGGTTACCCTGATTTGGAGGGTTACAATCACTGGTTTCATTGGCTTGTGAAAATTGGAGTGAAACCAGTGTTGGGTGGTTGCCCAGTTTGGAGGGTTAGAATCCCTGGTTTCATTGGTTTGTGAAAATCGGAGTGAAACTAGTATTGGGCGGTTACCTGACTTGGAGGTTTAGAATTGCTGGTTTCATTAGTTTGTAAAAGTTGGCGCAAAACCAGGGTTGGGTGGTTATCTGGTTTGGAGGGTTCACAAAAATTGAAGTGAAAGTGGGTTTCAAAATTTTTTTTTTTACAAAGAGTTGGACATGGAGCCTTTTGTTCTTTTTTTGAAGAGTCGGACGTGGAACCTCAGTTCCATTTATGTGTGTGCAACTGTAACCACAAACTAGAACCAAGATTTTGAAGAAAAGATTAGAACCAAGGGCTAACCCGAGGTTAATTGATAGTTAACTGCCTGTTCCAGCTCAGGTAATCTGGAACCCTAACAGAACTGGAATCAAAACTCATTGTTATGAAAAACCAGACCCTGAAACAAATTCCGGGTTCCAATTATGCACGGAACTGGAACTGTTCTGAACTGGATCCAGAGATTCTTCACAAAAGCAAAGAAATGAACAACACTGGTACAAACTACAAACCAAGGTTAGCCAGTTATTGAGAAAAACCTAGTTAATCAACTCATTTATTGATAACCTACCCAGATGATTGTAATTTCATCCAGGTAGATTATCAATCCTAAATACCTAAACATGTTTATGATAATAATAAATAAATAAATTTTAAATTTTTTTTTTAAAAAAAAACCTCCATAACACTAGTATGTAGAACCTATAAACATATATAACAAATTTAAAAGTTCTAAAGGGAAAGTGCCATTCCCTCCCCCTCTTTCCTCTTTCATAGAAACATTAATTTTTTTTTGACAACCAATTGCAGCTTTTTGGGCATATGGTTTACTAGAATTTGGCTCAAAGCCCACCTCTACCAAATTCTGATAGACCGTGAAATACATTAAAATAAATTTAACAATATATCTTTGAGCTTTCTCTCCTGATTGGTGCCATTATTAAAAATCTGTAAAAAAAATAAGAATGGCATGCCAAGGTAATTTGGTTATTTTCATGTTTTTTTTGGGAGTATTTCAAATTACATTAAGTGCAGTATACACGACAACTTATGGTATTAAAAGAAAAACTATTTGAAACCGCTACCAAAAATTGCACAAGAATGAAATAAAAGATGAGATACATCAGAAAATTGAGAATAGAGCTCTGAAATAAATGAAACTTCAAAAATAAAAATTGGCTCCTCTTAAATTACTAAATACTTTTGGGAAGTGTGCTTCAAGATCACCAGGCTACATCATTTTAACCTAACTAATTAATGTTAGGTTAATGTTTTCCCTTTTGAAAGCGGGGTGGAGGGAGTTATTTTTTGTGTTTTTTTCCTTGTTCCTAATGTGTTCTTGACATGTTCTCATTATGTTCCCCAAAATTTCAAGTTGTTCCCTCCAAGACATTCACAATAGCACCTCACTTTTATCCCATATGGTTTGCTCAAGGTTCAAGTCTCATGTATATAAAGTGAAAGGGTATGCTAAAGGGGAGCACCAATTGTTTCTATTTTACAACTAGGGTCCAAAGATGATGAAACCCTGCCAAACTTTTATTGAATGTCAGGAACTTGGGAACTCTTCGCTTTGACCCGCTCCTCCCACCTCCCCCCAACTGTTCCCATCAGGTTCTCAATATGTTCCCCAAGTTTGCAATGTGATCATCAACAGGTTCTCCATAGCACCTCACTTTTATCCCATATGCTTTGGCAAATTTTGTCCTCCTTTCACCTATATACCTGGGCCAAAGGGGAGGATTTCTATGCATCAAAATAGAACCTCAAATTTTGGGGGAGCCCTGGCCATGATCCTGCATTTTAGCAAGTTTCAATTTTTTTGAGTGATGGGTGAATCAAATTGGCTTGTCACGAAAAAAATATATATTTGGTGTTAGGGACTCTAGTATTGAGTCCCCTAACATCATGCTAGTTAAGTCATTTAGGACTTACACCCACTTACCATGAACATTTTATGTTAAGCTCCCATTCACTTCACATTAAGTTATCACCCATTTAACATTGGGTGCCACCCAGGATGCCATCTAGATTTTCAGTTAACACTGACTTAACATCAAGTGTGAATGTATGTCATTGATAATTATGCACAAATTAAGGATGACATGACAAATTTCGAGGCACCATTCAATGAATTAACAACTATAAAACAAGACGAATATACATGCATATATACACAAACATGCATAAATTGCTTATTAAATAGTTGGTAGTCATTATAAGGTGGAAAAACCAAATATGCCCCCAACATAATTCTTTTACAAAATCAGCTAAAGCTTGGGAGTAGGTTCTAGAGGGGTTTTTAATAATATAAACTAGTGTGGCCTGTGTCATTGGCCCAAGTGTTACCACGTCCTCAACTGATTTTTGCTTCCAAAACCTGGTTTTTTGGAATTTATTTGAATTTTCAGCAGCGAAAATCACTTAAAAGTCAATATCTCCCACATTCTGAATCCAAATCTTACCAAATAAATTCATTAAATCCTGCTCATCAAGACCTCCAAAGGCACATTCCAATTGCTCCTAAATTTTCAGCTACGATTTAATTTAATTTAATTTAATTTTCAGTGAAGAAATCATTCAATATTCAAGAACTTTTGCACAGCTAGTCCAAATGTCGTGGAACCAAACCCATGCACTCCTCCTCGTCAAGAGCTTTCCAAAGACACGGAGAACACAATCTGAAGCATCCTGATTCAGTGGATCTCATAACTACAAATCAAAACAAACTACCTTCCTTCATGGATAGATCTCTTGAGATTGACATAAGATGCCTCATTTTCTGTAGGATGACCATTGAAGCTAGAAAGAAGACATTCGAATTGCAATATTCCCAACAAGATACATCTAACCTTCAAGAGGTAATGCACTTGCCTCACCCTCTCCCATAGTTTGATTCCAAACAACTTATGTAACTTTTTATTCCATAACTTAATATGCACCTTTTCCAGACATTCCAATCCAATCCCTAGCACCCTCTAACCTTCAAAGGCACAGTTGCCCAACCCTCTCCCATAGTTTGATTCCAAACTACTTGCATAACTTTTTCACCTTTTGTCATTTTAGTGGTCATTGTTACGTCATGAGTCACAACCCATACTACAAGTGGAAAAATCATTGTAGTATGTAATAGGCCAAGTAGAGCATAATCCACCTAGAAATGCAATAAGCCCCAAAGGAGCAGTAGTCACTGTTCCCTTAGTAGTGGGTACTGGGTTCCACCAGGGCTGGTTCCAGAGCATAATCAGTTTTCCTCCCATGGAATGTGATTCACATCTTCAGCAGTGTTCTCCACTGTCTATTCACATTACAAGTGAAACCGATGATACCAAAAGTGGAATCAGCAGATGGCTGCTTGTCCCACCTAGGAAAAAGCTTGAGAACAGTGTGTAAATGGGACACCCGGAACAGTTACACAAGTAAAGAGTGCTGGTAAGTTCTGTGTGCGGAATCTGTCCTCATACATAGCCATTGAGATTCAGTAAGCCCAAGTAGATACTGCATGCTGAATCTGCGGCCCAAGTAAATACTGCATGCAGAATCTGCCCCCTGTTGTGCTCTTAAAGACAGGGAGTGAGGGGGTTGCTTGTGGCACCCTTGGGTGAACCAGCATCCAAGTTGTTGGTACTATGGTAAGAATCCCAAAATCCATTTTAAATTATTCTTTAAATATTACAAATATCCCATGCTTAGATCTGAGTTCAAATCTATCATTTTTTGGGTTATGGAGGTTTTTGGATGTCTACGCCAACAAGTGGACAAGTTTTTTCATCGATGTGTTTTCAATTCTTTTTATTTTAAAAATTGTTTGCTGAGAAAGCACATTTTACATTGAAAATACACATTGTCTCCAACTAGAATGTTTGGGTTTACTTTAATGTGTTTAGGTTTCCATTTAACCTTTGAATGGGGTCATTAATTGATTGTATAGAATTGACCTTATAGTAATAGCAATGTGTGTAGAGTGTGGGGATGACAGTCTTGCCCACATTAGCTCTTGCTTGTCTGAAAACAGAAACCCTATACAACAAATAAATTGAGGTCTTCTTCCATTAGCAACGTTTAAAATTTTAAAATTCAAGCAAAAGGAAGTGATTCTGGAAGTTTTCAGTGTCTATCCAAGGATGGATTTACACTTTTAGTTCTGGTTTATAGTGAGGTTTGGCTAAATCTTCCTTGGGAGGATCGCCACTTTTCTCTACATCTTGCTATGGATGATTGCCACTTTGGGTACAAACAAAAAACCCTAAAAAAATTAGAGGAGCAAGATTTCTTGACTCTTAAGGAGTATGTGTAAGAACTATGCCCCTCCTTCCCCTACTAGATCATTAATGTTCATGATAACCTTTAATGGGTTAAGCCCATATTCCCAAAATGCACGCCACCCATAGCGTTTACCCTACACAAACTGTGATGTTGATAGGCTATGCATTTCAGTTGTCCAATTAGGTTCACTCAAATTGAGTCTCATATTCATTGCAAGAGTAAAAAGACAATCAAGCAGATGTTCAAATTCTCATACAAAAATTGCTGGAGCTCAAAATTACAGAGACATTTGGATATGAAACCATCCTCACATGCAGCCTAACCGGAACCCCAGATAACCTCAAAAACAACCATCTTCAAACTCCACAAGACCATTAGCTCATTGTAATTTGAAGAGAAAATAGAAGTGTTTCACACAGTGCACCAAAATCCAAGCAGAGGTTTTCAGGCAGAGGAGAGCATTTCAATGTGAACTTTGAGATCTCAGTGAATCACAGTATAACAGATTGGGTGCCAGAGATGATCCTAAAAGATGAGGTGCAGTTAGTAGATCACCTTTTCAGCAGCATAAACAACTCTATAAATTACACAAGCAAAATCATCAGTATGAGCTGCAAAAAATCAGAGGTATTGTATTATGGAATTCAACGACTGTTACCACCACAGTGAATGGCAAGTTAGAAAACTCAAAAATCAGCTCCAATAGTCAGGTGGTCGCTTGCATGGTTAGGATTAGGATTCAGGAAGACTGCCCTCAATGTCAGGTGCACTGGGAGTGCGAAGTGCCAGCAAACTTTTGGGGTTGCAAAGAATCAGAGGGGCAAAAGAAAGCATACTCTACTGCAGCAGTAAAGTTGGGTGTCACAGTTGTGTTAGGATGCCCACCATGCACTTGTCCATAGAGACTACCAAATCTAGGAAGAGAAGCCTTTTTCAATGGCACACTCATAGGCCTCTCTATGACAGGAAAAAGAAAGATTGTTGAGAACATGTCTTTTAAAGAGAGAGAGTTTGCCTTCTGCAACTGTGTCAATCTTCGACTTCTGACCTGTCGCAATTCCTTCAGAGCTCAAGGTCACAAAAATTGTAGACCTGATACAAAAATAGTTAGTAATATGCAAATGGGTGCATATATAGTTCCAGGATGTGACAACCTGTATGCTCTGATCAGACCTTCCTGTTTCAAGTTTCCTCTTCTGATATGACTCAAGATATGAACATGATTGAGAGTCAATTGTGCAACCAATACATATGCATATTTGCCAAGATGAGGGTGTGTCTGGGTCCATCTTTTATGTGGAAAGCAGATATGATAGCAACATAATTGTGCTTGAACCACCAGTAATGGTAATTGACAGACCATTCTCCATTCAACCCTGCAAGCGTTGGAGTTTTTGGCACATGACCTGTTTACTAGAAAATTGAACTGCAGACAGTTTCTGTCTGTATTTGTGGAAGCAGTGGGAAGACTCAGTTGTGATGTTGGCTAGCACTCAAGGGAAACTGCATACCTGAGGCATGACAACAGAGAATGTGGAAGTGTCCATTTCCTCACAGAAACCTTAGCAAGAATGTTGTAAGAACCATTCAGATCAGTGAGCTACAATACCCACCCCCATCATCATCCCATCCTCTTCTGCTTCATCTCATGAATGTTGCACTCTGCTCACTCAAACTTGCAAATCCTTTCTCTGTCTTTCAATTACAAGCATTGCCTCAAAACAGATTCAAGATTTGCATCCTTCTTGAGTAAAACAAAATCAGTTCAGAAAACACTGAAATGGACTTGGGGCTTGCTTGTGTCTTGCTGATTCAGGAGAGAGAAAAGACAGCACAACACACCACTTGCTACAGCCTTATGGACCCAGGTTTAAACCCTAAACCCTAAACAAGTGCACCGTTTGGAGTGAGAGATTGAGAGGGAGACACAGACACAGAGAGAGAGAGACACACACACACACACACACCAAACCAGTTTGAGCCCTAAGAGGCTCTTGGAATCAAAACCCGAACCAATGCAGTTGACGAGCGTCCTCTGCCAGTTCACAGATGACCCATTCCATTTCAGAGCGAATTGAAATTACAAGTATCAAGAGTAAATCAAGAGCTCCAACCTCGTTGTGATGGTACTCTCATGGCGTGACGTACGAGTTCCTACTAACTGGTTCCTCTGGGAACACCCAGAGCACTGAATTGCGCCCGCGAACAACACGACAATAAACTAACAAGGCTACAAAGAGGAGGAAAGAAGAAGATGATGAAGACTACCTCTTCAGCTTCTTTGTCCGATCGACTTCCTCTTCCTCCTGCTCCTCATCACCATTTCCATCGCCGCATCAAATTCTTCAAATTCTTTGGCGCATCGCCTTCTTTCGTCGTCGACGACGACGCCTTCGTCTTCTTCTTCTTCTTCTTCTTCTTCGTTCTCGTGGCATCGCGTGCAGCTCCAAACCCTAAATTTATTTTAGAATCTGCCCAGAACCCTGGTGTTTTTCTCCCCTGCCCAGAACCCCTAACAGTTGCCTAATAAATACCCAAACACCCCCAGCAGCAATATTTCAAAGAAATAATTATTCCCATAATTTCACAATTTGTTTATCCAAAAAAAGGGGAAAATATTTGTAGGATAAAAAACACTGATTTGTAACCTCCAATTATTTACCCTTATGTCATTTTAAGTTGTGACTATATATATATATCTTAATTGTATATCTTGAAATTAAGATTATTAAGTTCAACTTATGTAAGTTCATATATTGAAATTGAATTGCAAAACATTCAAAACCAAACTGGAAATTTATTATAATAATATTTTTTAATTTTTTAATTTTAAAAAACCCTGGGCGTTTACCCTTCACGAAAATCCCCCTAATTAATAATAATAATTTATAACCCCAAATTTGCCAAACCAAAGTCCCCCCAATTCTTCATAATAAATACAAGAGGGATTTTGAAGCGTTCTCTCAGAGAGACAGACAGAAACGCAGCGCACGAGAGAGAGAGCGAGAGAGCGCGCTCGAGACATTGAGAGCGGCTGGATTTGCGTTTGTGTCGTATCGCACAAGAATTATGGCATTGCGAGTGTTATGTGATGTGTTTGGTCTAGCATGGCGACATCCTTTGGTGTCAATCGGCATTTTGGCTCTCTTCACGCCTCCGTTTTTCCCCATCATCAGATTCTTCTCGCCTCTTCTCATCTCTACTGCCGTTCTCGTTGTTGCTATGATCAGTCTTGGTCCAAGTAGCAAGGGCAAGAAGATGATGCATCATGGCGTTTCAACGTCCGAGGACGATGATATTTCCTTTGCTTTTCATCGTAAAGCGGCTCCTCCTGCTGTCGGAACTGTGTGGGAAGATGATACTGAAGGAATCGTACAAGAAAATGAGCAAGAAAATGTAGAGCGCGGAGTCTTCAAGAATCGTAATTCAAGTACAGAGAGTAGTAGTTGGATGGATTTGGTGAGAAATCTTGAAGCTCTAGGCCTTGCCTGGGCTGATCAGAAGCTGAAGAACCACAACTGCCGGGGGTCTACACTTGATGATAGTAAAGTGTCAATACTGCAGGAAGTTTTCGAACTGAGAACAGATCCGGCAACTGTGTCTGAAGCTTCAGATCTCAGTAATGTTGTTGGCAATAAAGAAGAAGAATCGAAGCCGAGTCAGGTCTGTCAAGAAAGTGCCGCGGAGGATCGACTTCAGGGACACAGCGACGAGTCTCCTACAGGTCAATGCCTTCAGGGAACTACTGCTGTAGAGGAGGTAGTGGCAGTTTCTTCCGATCCTGATGAAATACAGGAAGGAGATCTTGAACATAATGCTCCGGTTGCAGCAGAGGTGGAGCAAGAAAATGGTGTTGTACAAGGAGTTCCGGCTCTTGTTGTTATGCCTGGCAGTTCTTCTGCCGCCACCTTGATGACAATGCCTGCCATGTCTTCTGCCACAGTAGTCGGAGAATCTGCATCGGTAGACCTGTGTCCATCCCCGGATATTGACGATGGAGCGAGCCGCGACGAAGCGGAGATTAAGGAACCGCGTACGATACTGTCACCGAATTCAGCAAAGCCGCTGCCCGCATCTGAGAAGAAGCTATCTGTGATCGAGTCCGCAGTGGATGCAATAGAAGGTGAGGAGAATGTCAAGTCGCACGAGGCGAGCATAAGGCCTTCTTCGTCTACTGCGCTGACAGCAGCAGCATTGCGGCCGTCGATATCCGTCAAGGTGACCGACATCATCGAAAAGCTGACGGGCTTTGTGGAAGACGGCGTTCCGTCTTCGAAACCGACGGCGCTGTTGTTCAAGCCTTGGTCGGCTGCTGCTGCTGCTGCAGGCAAGAAGAAGAAGAAGAGCAAAAAGGAGAAAAGCATGGAGTCGTCAGATGACGATGGTCTTTCTTCAGGCCATGAGGAGGCGATAAGTGAGGCTGACTCCGATTCTGGGGTTCCAAATGTTCCCGATGCTTAAGCCCTCAGATATGAAGAAGATACACCCTCCTCCAGTGAAGCTTGATCCCTAGCAGCATTTGGAGCAAAAGGCAAAGATGATCTGGTGTCTGAAACTCGCCTTCCGCTGTTCTTCGACCTTAATCTGCACCAGAATCCACACTGTTATATGCTCATTTCCAATCTGTTCTTGGAACAGATCATGGGGAGAATTTTGCAGGTCGCTCACCAATGCTCGATGTCAGCACGAACTCCACAATTTTTTGCAATACTGTAGTAGTTGTGGATTTTGCATCCAAAGCTCAGCTTGTCTTCCTGGACATCTCTCATGACATTTGAAAACATGCAATGTCCTCCCGGTTTGCTTTCTAGATGGATACTAAACTCTTTTGATTGTAACACCATCGGATTTTATCATCATGATGATCAATGATGAGTCTCAGGGGTCTTGTCATGCTTTGTCACAATTCTTCTACCATAAACTGTGGCACCCAAGTCTTGTTCCCTTTCTTTTTTCTCTCAAATTTTTCAAGTTTCTTCACTGTGTGACTGCTTATGATGCTTGCCTTTCTTCAACATTTTGAATAATCAGTGATGATAGTTGCCTTCCTTTCAATGTGTGCATATTTGATGCAAATGAGCTTCTGGGACTGGAATTTGGGCAAGCTGATGCCTACTCTGCACAGAAGGTTTTTCCCATTCTCAACTCTCAATTGCAATACTGAGATGTTTCTTCTGTAGCTTTCTTTCCCAATGGAATAGAAATCTGAATAGCCAAACATGTACACAACAGGCAACAGAAGAAAGTAGATAAATTTAACAGTTAAACCATGTTTAGATGCAAAAATTTTGCTAAGAAACTGAAGTGCAAACATGGAATCTTTTGCTTTGGAAATTTCAAGGAACAGAAATGAAATCCCAGCTTTTCATGTCTTCAAACAATGCAATTGAATGTGTAGAGCGTTCCTATATGTCAGGGGACATGCCCCTATGCTGCAATTCTGCCTTCTAGTGTATGTGCCTCAGGCAAGGATGGCCTCACCCTAGTGAGTTTCTAGAAGGCAAAATGCAACCTAGGATGCATCCTCTGGTACATAATAAGCTCAAGCCTAGACAATAATCTGTGCATGAAGCCCAGGGACATAACACAAGACAAAGCTTTCACTTACTCCCCACTTACTCCCCAACAGGTTTGAACCCAGGACCATTGTGATACCAAACAAGGACCATACAATGGTCCCAAATAAGGGCCGTAGTGAGCCACTGCCCCTAAAAGATGGCTCAACAGACAACACAATTTTGATTCTTCCCTGAAAGAGTAAAATTGTAAATAAAAAAGAGTGGCAATAGAAAGGGGCATGAAAGACTCAAAATGCCAAAGGTTTTAGTTAGGGTTCCCAATGGAAACCTATTCCATCCAACAGCCCAATGAACTGGTCCAATGAGGCATTAAGGTATGGAGTGGCAGATTACATCATTCTCCTGACCATGTTATATGGCATAATCTTCCAATGATATCATAGTGATCATATCAAGATGTGCATGTTAAACATGAACTCTTATTTGGTAGTCATTGAATCTGCCACTTCAGATCTTCATCTCATGGAATAGCCTTGCCCTACCCAGTTTGTTGGGTGCATCACCTAGCTCACCCTAAAGGGCTAGCATGTTGCCTAACAGAACACAATGGGCCAAGTGTACAAAGGGTTTTTAGGCGAAAAAGAATGCAAAATTTGCCATATTTTGAGGGAAAAAAAAATCATATGTAGCCATATTTAGGCAACGAGTTCATGGAGCCTACAGATCACCAGAACAGTGTAGGATTTCTTTTTTTTTAATTCTACTTTCCTGTCTGGCCTCTAGCCAAATTTGGCTCTTTTCTCTTGTGATGATTGCCACTCCACCTACTTGAAAATAATAATAATAATTTTTATTTTTTTATTTTTTTAATTAAAAAAACCTGGAGAGGACCAGGATGGTATTTTTTTTTCTTAGGATAACAAAAATGAAAATAAGAAATTCCTGAACAAATTTTTTAAAAATCTAACCACACATTTTATCATTTGGAAGCTGTACAGTGTAGACCCATTTTCTTCTTCCATCAAAAAACAAAATTTGCAAATTCCAAAATGACAGACAGAGGGACACACACACACAGTAGAAATTGGGGCAAGAAAAAGCTCTCCACATCTGACAATTGTTTGCAATTTGCACAAAAGAAATGAATGAATGAATTTCAATTGAGAATCAGAATTTTGAACCAGAATTGAGAATCAGAATCTGGAATCAGAATTTGAAGATTTGGACATGTCGGCTTATGTAAAGAATCCTCAACGATCTTCGATCAGGACGTTGCAGATCGACTGGTTTTAGAAGCACGTGAAAATTCTTTGTCGAGCTCCTCATCTTCATCACATTGCATTGTGCTCTTTTACATTTTGCGCAATTGATCTCGACTGTCGCGTGGTTACTTTTTGCTGCTGAAAATTAAGTAGAAAATTTGAACTCGGTTGATATTCCAAGCTTCACTCTTGATCATACACAGATCTTCATTGTCGATTGTACTAGGAATAGCTCCACAAGAAAGGTTCGAATTCTGAGGAGTCGTCTTCATCCAGCTCCTGGAGCTCATGGGTGGCAGCTTGAAACTGGAAATCTGAATCTTCAGGATGCTGGTGATGATGATGATGATGCTGATGCTTCAGGAGTAAATCCATTTCATCCTCAGGGATGCTTGGCTCCGGGAAGTAATGATGATGATCCATATTCTGATCCTCGGATTTTTCAAACTGGCCGAATTCCGCTTCTATCCATTCCAAGGGTGTGGGCAGCTGTGCAGCTTGCAAACAAGTCGATGTTAGTCTCGACTCCTGTTCCAAACTGATTTGTTGGTGGTCTGAAGACTTATGATGATCTGGATCTGGATCTTCTTCTTCTTCTTCTTCTTCGTCTGACTCGGAGCTTATGATATTGCTGGAATGTTGTTCTTGGGAATTTTCTTGAACCGGATTTATCACATGAACAGCAGCTGCTGGAGGGACAGCGGAAGCTGCAGCTGCAGCTGCCGCAGCTTGAATTGCCCGAGGGGAGACGGTGTCCTGAATCTGAAGCGTGGGTGGCGATTCCGGGAAGTTGAGAGGGGCATTGGGACCGCGTAACGCCACAACTGCAGCATCGTAAGCTCGCGCCGCCATCTCTGCAGTTGGGAAGGATCCAAGCCAAATTCGCGACCTTTTGTTGGGCTCTCGGATCTCCGACACCCACTTGCCCCATGTCCTCATTCTCACACCCTTGTAGGCAGTTTTTCCTGCTGCATTTGGCGACGACGATGTGGTCGAACTAGTAGAACTTGTAACTTGCAGCTTCTGTATGCGGCCGGAAGTTCCAGGTGAGGATTTAGTACGTTTCAAAGAGGCCTCTACTCTCTTGGCGGCGCTCAGAGAAGACGACGTTTTCAACTTCACCATCATTGTAACGCTCTCCGCGTGACTCCCTCCTGCGCCGTAAAACACGTCGTCGCCTCCAAGCTCCAACAACAGATATTTATACTCAAAACCTAAAACGACAAACCCAAAATCTCGAACAGCTCCACAAGCAAGATCTACCTGTTCCTCCACATGAAGACTTCCTTCTTCCAAGAGTACTCCTTGAATTCTGGACTCAACTGAAATAGCTGAACTAGTCGATCTAGCTCTCAGAGAAATTGCTTCCTAAAAACAAAACATACTCGAATGATCATGCAATGTTTCTATGAATTGTCGATCCTGTCAGCAAAACCTTCCCACACCCATTTCTTCCCTTTGAAAAACTACGAATTTCCACTCCAAAGATACACTACAATTGCAGCCCACCCTTTTCTTCCTTTTGAGAAACTAGGAATCCATTCCGAAGATACACTACAATTGCAGCAATCCTGTGACCTCTGATATTCACCCAGAAATATTCCAACACAAATGACAGGTCCAAACTGTGAAAGAAAACCCAAATGCATTTTTCAATTCATGAGGAGTTCAAAAGTAAACTTGCCACTAACTCTCATGAGATTCAGCTGGTAACGAGATGAACTTGCAGCACACCCATTTATTTCTAATTCCCTTTGAAAAACTACGAATCCAATCCTATTGTGGTACACTACAATTGCAGGGATCCTGCGACCTCTGATCACCCAGAAATATTCCAACACAAATGACAGATAAACTGTGAAAGAAAAAAGTTCCCAAATGACTTTTTCAATTCAGGAGTTCCAAAGTAAAAAGCCATGATGATTCAACGAGCTTGCAGTGAGATCATTCATGGCTCGTACTAATAATGAGATGAAATTGCTTGCATTGCATGGGTCTCATGAATGCATTTGTGCAGATTTTTGTTGTTTTCTGTCGGTACTGATGATCGTAATTGTTATATCAGATTACTGCACGAGTTGCAAAGAAGATCTCCAGAAGCTCAGGCATGTGAGAGAGGGAAGGAAGCGCTCCAAGCGCTCCTTGCTGCAACAAGCAACGCGCTTGCGGTGGGACACGGCTTGGGTGGGATATCAAATCCTGCTGCGCGTAGATTTTAAATCCCCCCTCCTCTTCCTGTTACAAACGTGTTTGTGCTTTGTTTGCCACCCGGCACAATACCCATATCCCAGCAGCTTAGCCTTTGTATTACATGCTACAAATACCAGCAATTTACACACACTTGCAGAAGGTGGAAGAAATTAAGGTAGGTATATACCTACAAAAAAAAAAAATTATTTTATTTTTTATTTTATTTTTTTGATAAAGGTACTTACTAAGATTATTTTTATTTCTTAGCCTTGTTTTTTTTAGATCATTTTTTAACATTGTTTCTATTTTATTTGCTTGTAATGGAGGGAGACTACAGAAAACAGAAGCTATGTAGTTTTCATTTGGTCCCACATTTTATAATGTTCAGTAGGTGTTAGTACATTGTTACTGTGAGAACCACTTGTTTTTTTCATTTCTTTTAATAATTTGTGATATCACACAGAAATGGAGGATTTCTCCAACAAATTAGCAAACTTAGTCAAATATAATCAAGAAAAAAATACTTATTACGAATTTTCCAATTTTTCATTAAAAAATTTAAAACAAAATCACTGGTACAAACTAATTGTGAAGTTGTTGTTTTTTGGGGAACTTCATTGAACATTTCTTATTTTTATTCTTGCTGGTTTGAACTCGCTGTAATTAGCAGAGGCATTACAGGATGAGTTAGTTGTGTTGCAGGTTATGAGAAAATTGTTCAGAAGGCGGGTGTGATATCCCAAAAAAATGATCATTTTCATTTTCTCTGCATATGAAAAAATTGCCCAATTAAAAGTCATAAAACTCCTTGCTATGTTTATTACTTGTCAACTTTGTCTTACATGAAATGATGAACCCCACACATAAGAAAAAAATTCAGGACATAAGACTTTTGCTCACTCGGTGTTGCTGTTGTTTTTAGCTTGTGCGTTTTTCTTTTGCAATTAAATTAAAGGGCTTTGGGGCTTAACAACTCCCTTGTAAGCAAGAGGTCCCCACAATTTCATGTAATTCCCAATGTGCACAAACTGGCAACTTGTCTATACAACTAACTCGTCCATAGTCGAAATGTGTACAGTAGAAGTAATAAGAGCATCTCCAGCAGTGGTCAGTATGTAACCCTGTAAAAGTATTTTTCACATCCAAGTTTAGTTATTTACTTTTCTGCAACCCCACCCATAAAACTGAAACTGGGGCAGCAAATAGGACTACCAATAGCAAACCATCTGGACTCAATCATTACGATGGGCCAATTAGAAATACTGAGCAGCAGCCAGATCATAGTTGTTACACTCTTTTTTGCAGGTGCACAACGTTGCTATGGCTTTTACCAGGCACCCCAACCTGTGCAATTGTGCTGACCCAAAACCATTTTGGTGACCCAAACCAGCATATTTTGACTTGTCTTCATCCAATTGTACTGAGCACCGCTGGAGATGCTCTAACAGAGGAAGCATCTTCTCACTGTCAAATGCCTACGGAGGTACCAGCCAGGCTGAACCAACAGGCACCAGCAAATCATCCACTGGACACCCATAATGACTCAGTTGTGAATGAAGAATGTCAACAAAGTTCACATAAAGTTTCACCTTGTGTAACAAACCGCGTTACTCCACACTATGGATGACGATCGAACTCATATTACAAGCATCTCCATCAGCACATTGCACAGCATGTTTTGAATGAAGATCAGTAAAATTTTGCCTGACTGGCTCAGCAAAATGGGTTTGACTCAATATGTTTGCGGAGTATGCAGAGGCTGGCAAAACCTGTGGCACGATCTAACACCTACTTTTGATTGGTCAGATATTTTGAATGATCCAGGTGGTTTGCTATTAGTATGTTCCGACCATTTACCATCCCCATTTCATGTTTATTATGAGAATAGTAAATAATTAATCTTGGATGTGAGAAATATTATTGCAAAGTGAAATGTTGAGTATGGGTGGAGTTACTTTAAGCTCAGAAAATTAATATGTTTTAATATATTCCTCAAATTCTAATAATATCCAAAAAAATATTCATATTTTTCATGAGATCATTTTTCACTTCTATCATTTATATAAGTAGATGCATGCAGATTGTAGTAGTCAATACATGAGTAAGGAATAGTGGGTTGTTTGATATGTAAGTCCTATAGTTGAATAACAGGTTCAACAAAAATTATATTATTTTTAGACATGCTGAAATGTTCAAAAAATATTTTTGTCAAAGAAAAAAAAAAATTGTGAAAGAAAAGGAAGCATCTTTTGGGAAGTTCACGATTATTCTATTGTTGAAATTTTGAATCTTGAAAATAAAATAATTATTCATCGGAGACCTGGCAAACTTGCTGTTCAACTATGGTAGTGAAAACAGAAGTTAATCTAAATATGGTGGTTAGGTAGTGGATTGGAATCCATTGACAAATCCTTTTCTGTTCATCCATCCGGCATGGTGTGCTGGTGGCTGAATTGGTTCAGTCTAACCCACCCAATCAGCACCCAGGTACAAGCCCACCATGCAGGATGAAACATTTTTCCATTACAGTGCTGTCCCATAGCTAACCACTGTGGTTACCACAGATCTGGGATCAGCATGCCTACTGGTATGGTATGGTATGGTATGGGAAAGTTGGACAATGGATGAAAATTGAGATACTTTGGGAAAGTTTGAAACCTGAATGAAATGGAGCTGGTTGGGAAAGTTCAAAAATGGATGAAAATAAATCTAGTTGAGGTTTATTTTCATTGTTAGTTGTTGTTTCATCAATTCTCTTATTTTTCAACTTTCCCAAATGATATATCATCCAGTGATATACACTGCCTTTAAATGAAAGGTAGAATAACAAAAAACCATTTCAAGGTTTTTAACACTATACATTCACGGTAAACTTTCCCAAATTCACCCATTGTGCCACTTCCTCAAGGTTCATTCGTTGCACAACTTTCATTATCCAACTCCCCAAGTTCATCCACTGACCTTCTTACCCAAAATTTCCAACTTCCTTAAATCCATCCCTTGGTTCTTTTACTCGGATCGTAAAACTTTGCCATTTTCAATAAATACCATATTTCTCAAAATTGTCCAATTTCCCCAAGTTCATATCCTATCCAATTTCCTTGGATTGTCAAACTTCGTCATATTCATCAATTTTCCAACTTCCATAAATTGCTCAACTTCCATGTTTTCAGCCATTGTACAATTTCCATGGCTTCATCTATCATTGAACCACTCTAGATTCCTCCATTTCCTTGGATTTATCCATTGTCCAACTCCTCCAAGTTCATGCATGATCCCATTGTAGCCAAAAAGGAAGGGTTTACATAAACAAACTAAGTAGTGACATAGATCACATTTGTACTCTAATTTTTCAAGAACATGTAGAAAAAAGCAAGTCACAATATAGTTAGCCTTGTATAGTTACCCACACTTTGCACAACATAATATCCAACAAAAACAAAGTCATGTTTTAGACAAGGAAACATTACCCCTTCTTTAAACACTTGTTAATCATGTTCACACATGATAAGCCAAAAGTGACCCACCAAAAGGATATTTTCCATTACTCCATGCACTTTCATCTAATACCTCATTTTAAATTACACCATTTTCTCACTTTGTTCAACTTCACCATATTCATCTATTGTCCACTTTCCCCAAATTGTTGATCCACTATTTAACTAGCTTAAACTTATCCATTGTCTTGTTTCTTTGTATTCTCTAACTTCCCAAGTTCCTTCCATTCAAAGAATCAATCCTAGAACTAATGCACAACATGAACTTTATTGAATGCATTTACTTTAAAGCAAAAACACATTTTGACCATAAATTCACATAAATTCAAAACCTTTGAGAGAAACCTTTCTTGTTAGACATCACTAGCCCAACCTACTCAAGTTGTGTATTCTATGCATCAAGCTACATTTTTATTTGTTGCATTTATTCAATGCTTGTCATTTGTTTGCCCACTTATATAAAGCACACAAAGAAATTTCCTAATGCATTTGGAGTGAATCAAGCTACATTTAAATTGTTGTGTCAAACAAAATGTCCTTAATGGGTTTTCAATGCTTGGACAAATGCATAGTAACTAACTATTTTTAGTATTTGCAAACTTGTAATCATTCGCAAAATGATATGGAATTTCAAGTAATGTTTTTATATATTATTCCTTAATGTGTAAAAGTTTGGACTCCAATTGTGGATGCAAATTGGGCATGCATTTTCCAAGCAACTTTGAATTAAGACTAAAAAGGCTTATGATTTAACTTGCAACAATGAAGTTGGATTCAATGTCCTTAGTTTGAACCACTCATATTTCAATTAACACCAATCACAACTAGCCTCTATTATTTATAATTGACGTAGCTCAAAGCTTGGAGTCAACCAACAAGGTTGTCAATAATGGTCTTGGGTGGGAATTGTATAAATTTTTAACTTGTAAATTTGCATTTTTGTGTACCATTCATCATCGTTATAATGTTTTTGTTTCAAAATGAGACTAAAGTCTCTTCACAAAAAACCATAAGTCCTACCTACTTTCAAATATTTTTCTTGAACATCTAATACCAAAAAACATTTATATGGGAAAATATTGGATGTCGCAACCCTACTTAGAGGGAGTGTGAGGATGAAACTCACACTCCCGAAATTGGGACTTGGGAGTCTTCCGGGACTCCCAAAATTTCAGAATTCGATTACAAGGGTCAAAACACCTCGCATTGGGGTGTTTTTTATATCATTGGAAAGCTAGCGAAGTGTAGATCTCGAAAATGGCCTCGCATGGGCCATTTGGACATTTGTAGCACAAGTTATGGCAAAAAGAAGGTCGAGAGTCAAACTGACAATTTAACTTCCGACCACTAAAAGTCAGGATTCGACCCGACCCTGGTGCGTGCAGGTGGAATGTGACACACCATTGGAAAGCTCTCAAGGAAATCTACAAGTTTGCTTTAGACTTTATCCCAATCGAAGGTTTGAACAAAGAGTTATGATCTCGCAAAGTCCTGAAAATCCAAACCATGACAATTTTAGGACTCCTCTTTAGGAGTCCTAAAACAAAAAGCCATTTGGATGTGAGTGCCGCGGAGAGGCATAGAGTATACTATATGGGGGAAGGTGGTGGCTTCCCCCGAGTCCGGGGCGTGGTGAGTCAAGTGAGTCCAGAGTTGCCCGTGGCTTGTCCTAGCACCAAAGGTGCTCCAAAAAATGAACTAACCAACTTGTTGGTTGGTTTGATGTAGATTCGAGTAAGTGAATAACTTGTCATTCTTCCTAGTCCCATCCCGAAGCTTCAGCATGCCCCTCTACCCCTTCTAGTGGTGAATGTTGGGAGCGTGCCCCAAATTCTTTACAATTCCATTATGTGAATAACTTAGACCCAACTTAGGTTTAACTAGGGACTTGGGAGCGCGTCATTGGATGGAAAGATCAATTCTAACACATCTCATTTATCTTTCCATATTTTGCCATGTTAAAGTGTGTCATTACTTATTGTGCATCCTTTAAATTTTTGCATTGTCATCTCTCAAAGACTTATAACACTTAGCCATGATTGAACATTTCTTGAAGTACATTGTTTTAAATTTCATAAGTAATGAAAGTTGCACTTATGTTACAAATATGTAACAACAATTGCAAGTAATAGCAAAGTCAATCATAATAAATCTTTCTTTGCATTCTTATGGAAGGATTGGACAAATGGAAATGGGATGATGTTTGAATTTGAACTTTAGGTTTTGTTTAAAATTGACCTTCAAGATTCTTCAACTAGTCACCAATTTTCTTTGAAAATTTTATTAAATTTGTTGGAGAAATTACCTTCCCTTCCTTCATCCTTCTTCTCTAACTAATCAAACAACCATGCAATATATTTTTTAAACAATAAATGTAATTCCTTGCACAACAATGTTTCAAGGCCAAAACACCTTTGGCTTTTAAACTTTCAAGCAATTTATTTCATCAATCAAAGGCAAGATTTGCTACACAATAACATCACCTTGGTGTTGGTTGTCCTTGAACCATCATTTTAGTATTATAATGAATGTAAGGCAATGGAACCACAAGAAAAAAAATGGTAATGTATAATTGTTTTTTGTAACTAATTTTTAGTTATAAGCGACATTTGCAACTAAAATCTCATTAGTCATGCTAGACAAGTCACATATAACATTAATTGCAATTGATAATGAATTTTGAATGAAAGAAAAAATCAACAAAATACAAATTTATCCTTTGAATAACCATATACATATTGTTATTTTGCAACTAAAATGTAACTATTTTTGTGCACAATGGGAGCAAATGATGTGTTGCCACATGTCACATCTTTTTGTTATTTAAATATAAATTTGAAATAATCTAAAACATTCAATTTATATGTTTGGATGGTTCTAGATTTATGACATGTGGCACAATCCAAATGTGCCACATGGCATATTGATTAAATTTGTCCAAAATCAATTTAAATACATAAGTATATAAATAAGTTAAACTACGTAAGTAGATAAGAAGGATCGCCCTACCTATTTACTTAGACTAAGCACCTACCTACCTAAGTTAGATATCTACTTAAATAGTTAGACAAGTATATAGTGGTATATAATCTAAATTATGTTTCAAACTAAGGGGCCATATTCAAATTATTTTTGGCATCTAAGGTTCTCCAATTGGTACACAATCAAAACATTGACTACTATTCAATTATTTTGGTGACACCATCAACACACATATATGGATGATAAAATGTCTTAAAGGATGGATGAAATGTAATCTTGTTTACAACTTTGTTATGACTATTTCTTTCACTATGCTAGATAACTAGTAATTGACTTCAACCTTATACACATAATATTTTAATATTTATTTTAAATTATAATAACATTCAATTATATGTAAATATTATTTGTACAAATTAGTTTTTTGGTGCATATAAATATTCAACTTTATTTCCAAAATGAAATTAAAGAAAACATTTCCGAAATATATGTTGATAATAATGTATGATGCAATTTTTTTTTCTGCATATGAATTATGAAATTTTTTAAAAAATTGTAACATAAATTTGTAATAATTTGTATGTTCAATACATATGATTTATTTTTTTTATGTATATTGAATTTTAGTTTAGAACATATCAAGTAATGATATATAATTAATGATTTCTTGGAACTCTAATGTTTATTCATTTTTATACACATGATATCTTAAATTTTTTAATTGTAATAAAATGTCATAAAACATTTAATTACATGTAAATTTTATTTGTGTAAATAAATAATTATGTATTATGCAAAAAACCATTGTGCATATAAGTATTAAAATTTTAGTTTCAGAATATATTTTTTTGAATTCTGAATTATAGGTTTGTAATAATTTATGTTCAATGTATGCAATTTATTATTTCTATGTAAATCAAATGCTAGTTTAATAATCATACATAATTAATATTTTCGTGGAACTTTAATTTTTATTCATATTTATAGATATGATATCTTAATATATATTAAAATTATAATAAAAATACATTAAACTATTATGTTATGTGTAAGTGTTTTTGTATAACTGAATGGTTATCTATTATGAATGTTTTTTTGCATATAAATATTATATTTCAATTTGAAAATAAAATTCAGTGAGATTCCAAAATGTAAGTCAACTTAATAATGTGTGTGTTCAATACATGCATAATTTATTATTTCTATGTGGATTCAATTTTTGTATACAACATATCAAACAATGATATATAATTAGTAAGGATATTTAATAAATTCTTAGATAATTTCAGAAATTATTATTATTCTAATAGTATTATACTTTCAATGATTTTTTAGAATATTTTTCTTATTTAATATTTATTATATTATTTCATAATAGTTAAATAATTAACCTAACCTACTACTAGCTACAATATTATTATTAATTTTATTGTTGTAATTTTAACCAATTATTAAATATCACTACATTAATATAAATAATATCATTAAAATATCATTAAAAATATTACTGAATTTTTATATTTTAGTTAATTTATTTTTTTTAATGTTAATAAAATTTATATTGAATTAGTAAATTTATTATTATTATTATTATTATTATTTAATCGATAATTATAGTTAATTTCTCAAATTTTTAAAAATTAAATTAATTATCATATTATTTAATAAATGATAATAATATACATATTTGTTTAATTATATAACTATATAATTAAAAATGGTTGATGAAAAATTATTACAAATAATTAACATAACTAGCTAGACCTAGGCAAACTATTAGATAAACTATTAATTTGGGTCTAGGCCTAACTAAACTTAGACTATTTTGTAATTCAATTGCAACTAGATTACAACTATTTGAGTTGCAATTAGGTAAGTACAATTGAGTTACAACTAAAATGTATGTCCCATATTATTTAGTTTCCATTACAAGAATCCAAACTATTTAAAGGAATGCACTAGGATTGTTGGAAAAACACAATAATCATGAAAATGTAATAACCATTTGTGATGAGCAAATCAAAAAGTTCAACCTTGAAGGTTAAACCAAATCAAATAAGAATTCATTTGTTAAATCCCATGTGGCCTAGGTCTAGGTTTAATGTAGGTGCTTAGGTCTAACCTTAGTTTAAACCTAAGTTAAGTGGCCTATGTTTAAGTTTAACCTAAATTCTTAAGTCTAAACATAACTTATACTTAAAGTATGTGGCCAATGTTCAAGCATCACATGGCCTAGCCTATGGATGTGGATGTGGCATGTGTCATTTAACTATTTGTTGACCCTTAAGTTTTGTGAATGTGGCATGCATCAACATTGTGAGTGTGCCAAGGATCACCAAATCATTGGTTAGATGTTTAATTCACATAATTGCAACCTAATTGAAATTGCAACTAGATTTTTGGCTAACATCATACCTAATTAGTAGATGAGGTTCATCCACCAATTAAAAGCAATTGAAATCAATTTTCAACTATAGTGGTATACAGCTTGCAACTAAAATGGTAAGTAGTTGCCATTGTTATGTGGTTGACACTTTGAACTAGGATATCATTTTCAACTTGTACTTGTCAACTTTTTTGGTTCGTAAATGAAAAAAACATTTTCGAGCTCCAAAAATACTTTGTAATTATTTTTTTTTCTCAACTATGTTTTTTTCGTTGAAATTTAGTTGGAAACGTAATTATAAAACGGGGGCTTTAATAATGATGCAAGATACTTAATGAAAGCAAGTCATTCTACTAATGATTATTATTTTCTAGAATTTTTTTATGTTTTTGTTGTGAACACTAAAACTTGATTTTTTAAAATCCTATTGAGTTTCAAATATTACATGACTTGAATAGTGTTCTCATTAAAAACTTTGAATGAGAAATCTTGTTTAAGTGCATTATCCTTTATTATTTTGAAATTTGATGGGTGTAAGAAATTTGTGATGTGATGTTTGTAGTGGTACCACCAAAGGATGTTTTCACTAAAGCAAATATGTGATTTTGATTTTGTATGTGAATGACCAATCCTACTTGCTAAAGATGATATACATGTATTCACCAAACTTTAAGATGAGCTTATTCAAAAGACTTCTAATGAACCCTAGAGATGTGATATTTCATATTGGAAACAAAATGGAAATTTCTTCATCAAAGGAAATATATCATCCATCTTTTAAAAGGTATGGAATGATACCAATAATGATGGTTTTAAATTACAAAAATATGTGGGATCAAAACTTACAAATGAAACCACATATCATTTGCTAATATGAAACTTGCCATACTTAACAAATATTAGGCTATGTAAATTAGTTTTGTATAATACCTAGGTTAATTCAATAGCAAGGTGCTTAATAATTATTTTATTTATGTTTATTTTTGGCAGTAAAATAATAATATTTTATAATTAGGCATTATACTAAATAATGAAACTAATATGCTTGAGAATTTTTTTTAAATTTGCAGCACAACAAGAAAAAAAATTCAGAATTTTCAACAATTTCAAAAATAATTAATCAATGCCTAACCAACCTAAGTACTATGGGTAGATTACCATAATAGATAGGTTGGTTAAGCACTAATTAAACTTTTTGGAATTGCAAAAAAAAACTAAAATTTTCAATTTGATATGCAAAAAATTTGAAAAACGCTCTCAAACACACTAGCTTCATTATTTAGTATAGTGCTTAATTTTAAAATATCAATTTTTACTAGCAAAGGTCAATGACATAAAATTATTATTAATAGGCAGCTTGTTGTCAAACCAACTTAGGTACTACAATAACAAGTTTATGACCAACCTCAACTTGTGGATCACTTGACATCACTAAAACACATTCTCAGATTTTTTTTAAAAACCACGAATAATGGACTTAGATTTCCAATTGGAATAAGCATCCTTACAACCCAAGTTGACGTCAATTGAACACATGACTTTAACACCAAAACATGTAGAAAAGGGTCCCATGCTAGTGATTTGACCATCCAATACATTCCAACCTTTACACAATAAACAAATATATTGATGAAACGTTTCAATAAAGTTTGTAACTCAAACATCATAACACAAATTGGAATTACACAACTATCACGTAACATTAATAATTTCATTCAAGTATTTGATCATTGTTAAATGATAGAGGTTTCTTCACAAATACTTGAACTTATAATATTATTTCTAATTCATTAAGAAATTAAAATGTGAGAAGTGGTGATAGTTCAAAATAAACACATTTGATTATACTATACATGATGATCTAAGTAAAGTTTGACATTTAAGTAGATTAAATTCAAAACATGAATTACATAATAACAAAACTAATTGTTGTGATACAATAATTCAATTTTTCAATGGATATTTAACTCAAAGTCTCACATACATAACAACACTATTTGTTTGATGTGCAAGATGTGCTAGTTCTATCCTTTGAAAAGGTATTTAATTATCTCCTTTCATGTATTTTATCAAATATGAAATAATATAAATGTGACCTTTTGATTTTTAGTAGTATAAAAGCTAGTTGATACAAATGCAAAGTTCAATGCAAATTGCATTTTCATCCTAACATTAACATCCATACTCCTTCCAATGTTGTTATTGCGAATCTCCAATACCTAACAATTTTTTTCCTTACCATCATTGGTCCCTATCTCCTCGACATTTATTATTGAGAATTTGTAATACCCAACAAAAATTTATTGTTTGCTCATGATCAATCCCTACTACCTCCAAAGTTGTTATTTGCAAATATCCAATCCCCAATAACTTATTTGTTTGTCATTGATAATCAAGAAATATATTTGATCATCATTGGTTCAAAGATCATGAAAATCAAAGATGAAACTTGATTTTCATGTATTGAACCTTTTTGTTTGTTTCAATTCATATTGTGAAAACACCTTTCTCCTAATTGTCCATTGTGGTATGACTTGTTCAATATTGCAACAAATTGAGATCACTTATGAGAGCTAGATTGGAAATGGAAAATCATTGGTGCATTTCTTGTTGAAGATTTCAAGGTGAAACGTAATGTTTAACATTTGATTGATTTGAACCATCCATTTGGCAATCAATTGTGGAACATGATACCAAATAGTTTAATCAAGGTTTTAAAAAACTTGAAGAAGGATCTTTAGGTGATTCATGTGTATTGTCTTGGCCCTTGAAAAAAATAAAAAGGTAGGAGATATCATTGATAAATATTGGACTTTTTGGGGGATTTTGTTGACAAAAAATGGAAGCATGAAGGAACGCAAGTTACAAGTTTTTTGAACAAATTGTTCACCCTTGAAAATATTTTTGTCATAAGCTTTCATTTTTTTGGTTGTGAAAGAACCTTACGATAATTTCATTGGTGACAATTAAATGTGTGGAAGTTAAGCCTATTTGACTTTTGTTTCTCCAATTATTAACATCCATTTTGACCCTGGTTTCATTCCATGTGATATAATACAAGTTTTCGAGATTTTAATTTGGAATTTGCACTTCAAATGATTTACCCATCAAACTTTAGATTCCAAATTTTGAGCTTCAACTTAATTCATAATATATATATATATATATGATCAATAACTCAAAAAATCAATCAAAGCTTTTTACAATTTTTTTTGAAGTTGTCCAATAACATAGTTTTGTGAAGAAAAAAATGGTGGTTCCAAGTGGTTGGGATTCATGCCAACTTGCTTGTAGAATGAGGAAACAATGTCATAGTGTCACAATATATATATATATTACTATTACTATTAAATTTGAAATTTTCTAAAACTACAAGACATGGAAACTAGTTTCAAGCCCCACACACACACATGTATATACTTGGTGGGCATCTAGCTGTTGAAATCATTTTCCCATGTCAAAAAAACCTACAAAGTGATGTACACTTACCAAACTTCATTTCAAGGTAATAAGGCAAGAAGCATATAAATATATATATTGTGATACCTTATATAGTTCAACACTTAAGCACTTAAGTGCTAAGTAATTATTTTATTTTTTGAAATCAAGTTCATTAAAAACAAATGATAATATATGAAATTTTTGGCTTGATGTTATGTTGATGTAAATATATATTTAATAATCATGACTAATAAGTCACCTACTTAACATAAACAAAAAAAGTGATGAACCCTTAATACAAGGTACACAATTGTGTCCAATTCTCAAAATTTTGCATCAACTAATTAATATTTTCCTTGACTTTCAACATTTTGTGCAAATCATTTTAAAACATTTGACAATTTAAAACATAATTCCAATGACAAGAAATTTCGAAAAATTGATATATGAGTGATTTTTTGAAATTTATCATATGGTCATCTTTAGACATTTCCAAAGATAATTATCTCATTTTCAAGTCAGATTATCTTTAATTTTTTCCTAATAAAAATCTCACTCCTTTCTTAATAATTACCTTCATTTTTATAATTACTTCATTATTTTTTCTATTTATTAACATGGATATAAAAAGACAAATTAACGTGTGTTTTTTCATGTCCATGATATTTATATTAATTCAAATTAAATTTCACATTGACATAAATAATGATGAGTTATTGAAAACCATATGAAAACATAAAGGGGAAAAAAACAAAACAAAACAAAAGTTGATTGTCACTAGTAATGTGGTAGTGTGCAACAACATGAAGTTCAAATACAATTATTGCCAAACCTAAAAAGTATTATACTATGGTATAATGATGTAGCCTATATCAAGGGGTATGGGGCATCTTGACCAATAAAAAATTCAACAATTTTTTTCATTTTTCAAAAAATAACATGAATTTTTTTTTGTGTAAATTCAATTAATTTTCCTTTTTCGCTTTGGGAAAACCTCATAATATCAACGCACACCCACCACCCAATATATATATAATTTTCTTAATTAAAAAACCCTTGATCTAGACATTGAAAAGGTTTGTGCAAAAAATGAAAATATAAATAAACCTTCACCTTCCAAAACTCATTGCAAGGTAATACAACAAGAAGGAAAGGGGGGGAGGAGGGGAGTGGAGGAGGAATAAATAAATAAGGAAAGAAAAAAGTTGTAAACCTACCATACCTCAATTGCAAGTTGCAAGAGAATAAATTGAGAAGGGAAATTTTCTTATTTGATGGGCTAACAAAAAAGGTATAGAAATTTTTTGCAGGTTTTCTTTTTGGTGGAATTGTGTACCTATTTGGGAATATCCAATTTACCAGGTCGTCGTATATGTATGCAGGACGGGGAAGAGATTCGATCCCGGGACGGCTGCTGCCACAAATGCGCCGAATGGACCGACACAGACCAGGTTGTTTTCTTCTTCTTCTTCTTCTTCTTCTTTGCCATCATTGCGCACCACCTGCTGCTGCTGCTGTTTTTCGTCGCTCCCATCTGCGCTCTGCTGCTGCTGCTGCTGCACTTTGCGCACTGCAAATCCAAAACCCACCACCCCACAACGCCATACATAGATTCAGGCGCGATCAGCATCAAGAGCAGGACCAGGAGGACAACAAAAACAAGTGGTGAACTTTACCTTTTTCTCTTCCTTCTTCTTCGCTGTGTTGTTGGCTCGTCGGCAATCTTCCGGTGAGGAGGAAGCGAGAGTTTCTGGCCTTTTTTCTTGGTTGGATTTCTCCCCTTCCAGACGACGCAGCGGCAGGCTGTTGTGTACCTGACGACAGAAGCAACAGTTATAGAAAAGCTGGTTTCTTGGCACAGACACTCCTATATACCTAGTCGGTGAGTCATGGGTGCTTGTGTTCTTGTGCGTTTTTGGTCCTTCTCTGTCTAGAACGCTCTCTCTCTCTCTCTCTCTCTCTCAGAGAAGGTCCGGTATCGGATTTTTGTGGGTAAAACGGGTGGGTTCATTCCTCATGGCTGACACAGAGTGGCAGAGGTGTTGAGAATCTGACCCTTTGCCCTAATTAGTGCAGTGGGGAATAAGGTTGGTGGCAAGGAGTGAGTGAGTGAGTGGGTGGCACGAGGGATGTTGTAGTATATAGTTTTACTGCTTGCTTGTTCTGATTTCATTGAGATTTTTTTAATCTGAATTTGAGTTGGTGAATGTGGGATGATGATGATGATGTATGAATGCTCCATTTTGCTTTAGGGGCTGATTGCATTGGCATGATGATGTGACAAACATGATTGTGTGACATACGCTGTGTCCAACAGATTTGAGTCTTGCCAGCTCTTACAGGTATTGGATTGGGTGGTCAACTGCAAAGACATTGAGTTGCTGTTGCTGGTAATTTGAGAAAGTGGGAGCCGGTTCTAATTTTTTTTCCCCCCTCACTTTTGAGAGCATGAGGTGGCAACAGTATCTAGGGTTGTCCCTTCTGGATGTAGATTGTTATCCTGCAAAAGTGGTGGTTCTTTTGCAACTATGTTCTGTGGTGTAGGTTTGCAAAATGCAGCTTTTCAGAGGATTGTTGTTGTGCCCTCCCAATATGTAGGTATTGTATGAGACATTGAGTACTTGGCATTTCCACCTTTGTTGGCTTTTGCAGCAATGCCTCCCAGAGCTAAACAAAGGAGCACACCACCTGTTGAAAAGGTTGGTGAAAAGCCTCCAGCAAAAGAGTGGAAAGCATCATCTCGACATGCATCGGGTGGAGGTGGTGTCCCTGCACATGCCTACAACCCAACATCTGGCACTTTCCATATGCTTGATGCTGTGGCTTTGGACACAGGGGTGCCCAATCCAAATACCAAGTTCAGGTCTGTTGATGACAATGATGACACTTCAAACACCGTGAGCACCAACAGCATGGAGTATGACTCAACATCCAACAATGGTAGCTGCTCTGGGGAATCTGAAGACCAGCAGCAGGTTCTTGGGAAAGATAAAAATGGTGTTGGCAAGCTTGGAAAGCCACCAGGGTTAGTAGGGCCAAGTTTGGACAAGCGTGACAAGATTCGGTGGAAAAATGAGAAGAAACACCAACGTCAAAAGGAGCGGCGTGCAAAGGATTTGAGGGACCGTGCCACCAATCATCTGATGTCTCGCAAGCTTGAGAATCTTACTCAGCAACTTGTAGCTATGGGATTCTCTGCTGAACACGCAACCATGGCTTTTATCCGCAATGAAGGCCACATTGAACGTTCTGTAGCATGGCTTCTGGAAGGGGGTGACAGTACACAGAAGGAAGATTTTAATGTGGAAGGCAATCTGAAAATAGATATAGGAGATGAGCTGGCACGTATGGCTGAATTGGAAGAGCAATACAAGTACTCCCGGCCAGAGATAGATAGAGCAGTCATTGCTTGTGAAGGGGACTTAGAGAGAGCAACAGAATGGTTAAGGAGCCAACATCCACAGCCACATTTAGTTCCTGTGGAAGATAGCAGCATTGGGTTTGGCAGAGCCACAGAGCTGAGCCATGATCCAATGAAGAAACAGGCTCCAAATGTAACTTCACCAGCTCCACCACCGCAGCATTTAAATGGCACAAGCACAAAGTCTACCAGTTTGTACCAAGGTTTGATGCAGGACAGAAGAGACGAGAGAGAGCTCAACCCTCCACAGGGCACATCTCAGGGTCATAATCTGGTTTCAGGTCACCCCCTTTTGCAGCCCTCACCTGAAGGAACAAGGGCTAGTCCCTTGGTTGAAATACCTTCTTCAACAGGGGTCACAGATTGGCAAAGATTTCTGCACCCTGTTAGTGGGAGACTTCCAAACCATGGATTTAGGGCATACCCGTTTAGTCCACCAACACCTTCCCATCTTCCCTCATCTTCACTGCCATACAGGGTGGATTCCAGAAACCCCATATTGTCACAAAGTGGGTCATCCTTCCTTGATCGTGATTCAGACCACATAACAGGCCATTTGACAGAGAGAGGTCCTGTGCTGCCTCACTCTCCTGTGATGACACCACACTCAGGTGTTAGTAGTGTCAGTGTAAATGCGCCCTCTTTCTCCCCTTCATTTTCATTGTCAAATTGGAAGGGAAGTACAGCAGACGGATCTTCTGCATCCCGAGTTCTTCCCCATAACAATCTGCAAGGAAATATGCAGACAACATTGTATACAGACAACTCTTCAAGAAATATGATGAATGTTGGTAGGTATGGTTTAGAGGGTTCACCAGGAAGTTATCGTCCCTTCCAACCAACTCAGCCCGATTCAATGTCAACAAGTTGGCACACAGACAGGACTGCCTTTGGTCCAGTGGAAGCTTCTCTCAGCCCCCACTCCAGCACTTCCAACACTTCTTCATATTCAAAAAGCTCCCAGCCCTTGACTTCTGGATTTTTGACAGGTTGGGGATCACAGCTCTCTGGTACACAAGTTGACTGGACCATGGGGGCAGCAGGCAGTTGTGATTATAAGACAATTGACTGGAGCATGACCACATCCTCTCCTGCCTCTTCAACTGCAGGTGTGTCAGGGATATCCAGTAGTCTAGCCACGATGTTAAATCTTTCTGAGCCTGGGCAATCTGGACGACAGAGTAGTGAGGATGGTAACCCATACCCATTCCCCAGAGGTGGGAGCTTTCCAGGTGAAGCTGGAAACTGTTACAAGCTTTGGAGTGGACCCAAGCTGCAAGGAGGATCACCAGGACTAGGACTGAAAGAAAAATCTCAAGGGGAGGCAGGAAGTAGTTCAGGGTTGGGAGGCCATGAATGGACTTCACCTTTTGGTGGGAAAAACCTCTATACTTTGCCTGCATAGGCAGTTGCTTCTCCATAGTTTGGTTCATGTTGCCAGCAAACTATAGTTCTGTAACACAATGGTACCTCCTTCACATAGATAGCAATGCTTGATGTTGTGGACGAACTTTGCTCATTGGTTTAGACAGTTATTGCCAGTGCCCTTGTGGCTAATAAACATGGGATATGGCCTATCAACTACAGTTGTTGATTGCTTGTGAAAGTTGGTTCTCATTGTGTGTCATACCCTTTTGTTGAACAGAACAGCTCTGTATTTTGTTCTACAAATGCATGGAAAAAATGTATGAAAAGTGATCAGCATTCACTTGGTGAGGAGGTTATGTCCAGCAACTGGCTTGACACCTCTGGTTACCGGATATGGCTAAGTTCAATAACCAGTGGCCTCTTGCCAGTTATCTAGTCCATGGAGTGTTTGAAGAGTGTCCTAAAGTTTTCTTTGCAATCTTGTAGATATGTCTCAGAGCTATAGACTGCAAATGCTACAGCTAGTGGGAGATATGGTGGTTTATTGGGCGATGCAGCCTCAGGAAATATGAAAGACTTAAAAGAGAAATTCTCCATTGAACACAAAACACTTCAGTGAGGCAATCTGAGTAGGAGATGTCACAAATCCCTGTTGCTTGGCTCCCAGAAAGATTGCCCAAGGGGTGATGCAGCATGGATCAGTGTAAAACTATACACCAGACATGATGGATCAGTTCAACAGATGTGACAACCAAAAAAAAAAGGGGGGGGAAAGAAACCAAATGAGAATAAAAGCCTTTGTGCACTTTCCTTCTTCATCAAAAGCTGTCCATGGATAAATATGTGCAGCATGCCATTCTATGTCGACAATGTGGCATAATAGCTAACTACAAGAACAAGACCAAAATAATGTCCAATGGGGTGGATTCACACACCCCCAATGTCATCCAAACCAACCTCCACATAGGTCATTTTGGCATCTATTAAGATTTTCATAATTTGTCACAAAACCAAGATATTTCACTTGGGCTCTACATTGCTATGCACTACAAGTGACCATGTAATTACCAAAAAAAGAAAGGTCTAACTAAATCAAAGAATTGATATGTGGAAAGTTGGTGGTCAAATTTTATAAATATTGCATTTGCATTTTTCATATATTTATTTTTTTAATTGATTATCAATTGTAGGGTAGTGTCAGATATTTTGGGAATGGATATATGCTATTTATGGAGTTTCATAAATGTGTTCACATTTGTAATAAAGCATATTAAGAATTTTGGGGTCAAATTGAAACACAATGTCTATCACATATGCTATTGTGAAAACATCACATGATGAATTGTCTACTTGTTGCATGACATTTGTATATGTGTATAATAAGTTGTGAACATTTATAAGTTTTCATAATAATCGAATTATTTTATTTGACTAATTTTTTGTTATTGACATTTTTTAAATGTATATTGGACAATGCAAACTATGGCATCAAACCTATCATATTGAGTCACTTAAATGATGATTTTGAATTTATGCACTTTGCATTGGCTATAATTAGCACAATTAGTAGAGTTATCATCAGTAGAATTATCATCTAAGTCATTACATATTTCAATATCTTTGGCAATTTTGATGTGAGGAAGTTTGGTTTGGGTGTTGTCAAGTATATCATTTTTATTCATAGTTTTTTGGGAAAGAGGTTTTGTCATCTCCAACAATCCCTTTACAAATTTGGCTCTACATGTATGTTTACATATGTCTTGCATAGATATTTCCCTTAACATTATGAGTCCATCTAGGGAACACAAAAATGATAACGTTACATATTTATTATGTGTGTTAATTGGTACATCATCAAGTGTCAAGTCTATGATCAAGTGTTCAAATGTTTATTCTTGAATTTTGAATTTTATGACACAAAAAGCAAGGACAAATGGTAATTGATATTTGTTGATGTCAAATGTTTTTAAAATATTTGGGGGAAGGTGGTGGCTTCCCTCGAGTCCGGGCCGTGGTGAGTCTTGTGTGTCCAAATGCCCGTGGCAAGTCTTAACACCAAAGGGTGTCCTGAATGCTAAACTAACTTCTTGTGGTTGGTTTTTGGATGCAGATTCACAGGAGCTAAGTTAGTCCCTCGTCCTAGTCTAATCCCTGGGCTCCCAACTCGACCCTCTACCCCTTTTTAGAGTTGGAAACCGGGAGCATGCCTCCAAGTCTCAACTTTCCGCAACTTGACTTTGTGAAACCCTCGAGTGGGTTTCACCCTGTGACTCGGGAGCGCGTTAGTCATTAAGCGCGCCAGTCGATGTAGAACTGTCACTGATGCACATCATGAGTGTCAGCTCTAGTTGAGCTTGACATCTCAACATGATTGTCAAAGATATTGATCGTCCCTTGCTAGACCACCATCACCCATTGATATCCACGTCCCTTGCGAGACCATCATCACCCGCTGAGCCCGCCCTTGCTCATTTCACAAAGTTGGTGCTGGATTGCACATCATGGCTTGGTCCGAAGATTATGTCGTCAAATCCGGAAGCATCATTGTTGTTGATATCACTGCTGAAGGTGAAGTGGCACCACCCGTACCTGTCGAGATCGATGACGAAGAGGGGCAACTTGAGGTTGACGATGTTGAGCGTGGAGACATCGTGGCGGTTCGGATCAAAAACTTCATCAACGCTGGCATTTTCCCAGCTATCATCAAGGGCGCCGCGTTTAAGGATCTTAAAAAGACGTCTTTCCTTAATCAATGTGGCGTGCGCCTGATTGACAAGGATAAGGTCAAGTGGTTATTCTGCTTGCTGGACCCGTGCTTATGAAGTATTGGATGTCGTTACATATCAAAAAAAATTGTAAGTATCAATGGCCATTATAATGTAACATTTTTGTTTTGATTATTTTGAGTTAATGTGTATCCTTTGGTTATTGATTGTGTTCCACAATTCATTTCTAGGTATTATGAAGGTTGCAGTTTTCCATGGATCATTGAATAAATAACATTTAAAGTACTAAAGAAACTTGTTAATAATTCAAAATTTGAATTTAAAAGCTTTCCATTTCAAAGCTTTAATTTGTAAAATAGTTACATATAACTTGATGTCTTTGTTTTGTCACATTTGTTTTATTAATATGCTGTTATTTTGGTGAATGTAGTTCTGTCATATATTTGTACCTATGATTATTTTTTGGGTCAAATTCGTGAATGTGAAAGTTTTTAAGGTGTTTTATTAAATTTTATGACTCCTTTTTGCACCTGACATTCAGGAATGCAATAATTGCTAACAAAAATATTGAGATGTAACAAAATACAACATCAAGCAAAAAAAAAAACATGTCAGGTTGTCTATAATCCAAGTGTTTTTGCACCAAATTTAAGTGCATAGTCTCCAAAAGATTGTCTTCTTGACTAATTAGGGTTTGTGATTAAAATGAGAAAAAACATACCATACACGCACACCCACCCCGCACCAATGGAGAGATATATGAAAAAGATGCATAGCACAAATATTACTAAATGACATGAAAGTCCTAAATTTATGTGACAAAATCAATTACGCACTAAGATCTTTACACCTACAATCTTTGAGACCTTCCAAAACCCATTGAAAACTTAGAAGGCCAAGTGTGCAAGGAAAGACAAAGATAAAGACACATGGAGATGGCAACACTTGAATCAATTATTGTAAAGCTTCACAAAATAGTTCCAATAATTTTTAAGAATTTAGCAAAGATGAAAGAAAGAAAGGAAGGAGTGAAATATGTTTCTTTTGCTTGGAATATGTCAAGCCCTAACCACAAACATTGGATCATTTTTTAAGGTTTTGAAAACAAAACCAAAGATAGGTAAAAAAAGACATTGAAAGAGAGAAACATAAGATAATTGAAGGTTTGGATAACAAAACCAAAAGACTAGGAAGAGAAAGAAATGAGAGAATATATATATTCAAGTCTATTTCATTTCATAAATAACTACAAGTATTTTCCCTTTGTATTTTGACACGCCTTCACCAAGTGGAATGTGCCTCTAATGCCTCTCAAGGCATGTGTGGTGTGCCCATAGAAAATGATTGAACAATAATATCACATGAAAAAAAATTAAAAGTATTTACACTTAGGAAAGCATATCGCTTTAGATACAATCTTTTCTTCACTTACTCAACATTTATCCACCCATGACTTTCAATCGTGTTCCATTTTTGCAAACCCAAAATCCTCCTTTCTCCCTTTCATTCTTCCTTCAAAACCCTAAATCCTTCTTCCCACTTCCTTCCTTCAAAGCCTTAGATCCTTCCTCCCTCTTCATTCCTTCTTGTAAAACCTTGTTTCAATTCTTCACGTCCTCCTTTTTCCTCCTTTCTTCCTATTGGTACCACTTCTTCTTCCACCACTAGAAAATTATTGCATTATTCACATGATTAAAACTAAGGACAATCATCAATAGACCAAAAAAAAAAAAAATTGAAATTACATGTATATCTTACCAGTTGCAAGATGAATTGTGCTAACAGTTGCACCAAATCTTAAATGTTGTTATGTTGTATTTGGAAAGTACCGCACACTAGAATGTATGACCACTTCTATTTATCTATATATATATATATATATATATATCAAACAATACATGTTTATCTGGAACTTCCTACTCCAAGATTATAACAAAAAGCAAATCCAACTACAAAACCCAATTCTTAGTCTCCTTAACAAGAAAACAACAAAATGGAAGAATTAGACAACTTTTGCATACAAAGTGATGACATGATCATGAAATTAGGTTAAAGGAAACAAATTTCATATATGTAAAAATGTGCATGTCCTCGAAAGTGTTAGTAATCATGTACTCACAAAGAAAGAATGTGTATGAATCTGTCTCCAAAAAGAATGTGCATGAATCCATATGAAGATGGAGACCAACTAATTTTCCTAAAGATAAAACAAAAATATTTTAGCCAATTTTTTGTTTTTCCTTCAAAACTACTACCACCAATGATCTATACCATTAAACCTGAAAGTTTTCCATCAAGTTCTTCATCTTTCTCAAAGACAATAACTTGTTGCATATGATTGCTCAATTCGAAATTCCATCTCATTCATCTACCGAAAGTGCCACAATTGGTTACCTAAATCTAAAGCATCCTTGCATGGCCAACTCAAGCTACATCATAACTTCAAAAGTAAGATACTTCATGGAACACCTTCACATATTGAGCATGATATCACTAGTTAGAAATTTCACCGCTTGGAATAAAAATCCAACAAGGTCCAAAGTGATCTCCACTAGTTGATCATTATAATGAGGTCCTTTCATGATTAAGGACACTAGAACATGAACATTCCAAAAGGATCATCTCCAACAATGTGCCATGAATCATTTGAAAAAGAACGATTCAATTTCAATTGCCACTAGTTCACATCAAAATTGACCGAACCTTTTATTGGTTTTACAACTTTAAGATTATGATAAAGCTCGAAGCGTAGGTTTATGGTGATTTTTCCTCTATAATCTCGCAAATAGCAAAAAAATTGGTGTTTGCAAACCTAATTTGGCATCACATTAATTGCCCCAGTGCTTCTACAAAAACTTTTTGGCATTTGTGTCTTCAAATCCATCTCAAAGGCACACAATATTTCATCTTTGATCACTAGATATTTTGGATAGATAAAGCTTGTTACTTGAAGCCCAAGGATTAGATGTCAAACAATGGCTTTCATTTTATGTTGTGCAAACCACATGAGAGTTGGAACTTGGACATAACAAAAGTTATCAACATTAGATTGCAACATAAGAAGGATATGAATGCATTAAGAACAATTTAGAAAGATGTCCATTGCTTGTACCTTGATGTAGTTCCAATCAACAAATTCTAGAAGTTTATTTGTGAATTACATGTCCATTTGAACACTTTGCGTTAAATTTGTGATATGCCTTCGTTGTTCATCATTGGCATTTTTGAAGTTTTGAAGTTGAATCCACTCTTACGCATTCAAATTAACTTTATCCACATTAGACTTGAATGGATCACTCTCTACAAAAACCATTATAGAGTCAAATTGATTGCATGAACATGATAACACTACAACATAACAATCAAATTGACATACATACCTAAAAATTGAACTTCACGTTCATCATAAAATGAATCACTAGTTCTTGTTCTAGTAGCATGGTTTGGTTTTGGCACAATTAGATGATGTCTAATGGTTCCAATGACCACACCACTAGCCTACATACCTTGCAAGCTATACATTGTAATTTCAATGTTTGTTTTGCTGATGAATTGTGAGCAAATGAAACAATTTCAAATTTTGCTTTGTTGATGAAGCATATGCAAATGAAGCAATTTCAAAGTTGCCTCGTGAATGAAGTATATACAAATGAATTTATACAAATGGTTGCCTTGCTAATGAAATGAAGTATATACAAATCATGCAATTTCAAATCCAATCGTCTAGAGATTGAAAATGCATCAACTAGCCATGGCCATGGTCTTTGCAAATCCAACCAAATTTCATCCAATCATGTTTCATCCAACCTTTTTTTCATTGGGAGAGTTCATTATGCCCAAAACACCATTTTATGACTAGTCCTATACAATTACAAGTGGATAAACAACTAAAAATGGCATAAACAATAGGTCTTAGTCAACTACAAATGGCATAAACAACTAATATAATCAATAAGGACCAGTCGTAAAATGGCATTTCTAGCATAGTGATTGTGCCAAAAAATGAAATTAAAAATTAAAAAATGAAGTGACTTTGGAAGTTTTTTATTACGAGAAAGGAGTTGAAAAAGAAATATGTTTAGTGCGTAAAACAAAAAGGGTGTCAGAGCAAGGAACCACCATCAATCATCCATCCACCTAAATCACCACCTATTTTTGTAATCATCCAACTAGATCATCAAGGATGTTTGTCATCATCCCACATGATATTCATTTTCATCCACCAATATCCTTTGGATTCATTATCTTTCTATTCTTCTCATGTTTTGGTTTTTTTTTTTTCTATTTTGGTAAAGTAGTTTGGATGGAAAATGGTAGATTTTGGCAAAGATGTTTGATGAGAGCGAGAAATCAATAATATTCCCAACAACAAGGAGGCATGCAATATGTATTCAATATTGATATTAATTACATTCCACCTTGCTACTTGGTGGTCTTGCTACCCAATGGTCTTTTGATGGCAAGAACTCCAAAAGTAGGAAAAAAAGGAACAAGGGGAACAATTTTTTGTTCTTTCAACTTCATTTTCTTTTAGTTTTAGGTTTTTAATTTCCAATTGCAGAGAAGTAGAATTCTTTTGGAGTTCTTTCAACTTCATTTGCTTTTAGTTTTAGGTTTTCAATTTCTAATTGTAAAGAAACAAAAAAAAATTTGGAGTTCTTTCAACTTCATTTTCTTTCACTTTTAGGTTTTCAATTTCCAATTGTAAAGAAGTAAAATTGTTTTTGGTGTTCTTTTAGCTTCATTTTCTTTCACTTTTAAGTTTGTAGTTTGTAGTTGCAAAGAAGCAAAATTGTTTTTGGTGTTTTTTCAACTTCATTTTCTTTCACTTTTAGGTTTTCGGTTTCTAATTATAAAGAAGCAAAAAAGTTTGGGAGTTCTTTTAGTTGGATTTTCTATTTTCAATTTCAAGTTGTAAATAGGCATGTTTTTTATAACAATTTTTTTAATTTAAAATTAACTTGAAAATAAGTTAAGATTATTGCACATTATCAAATATAATATCTTATTTTATAAATGTCCAAAATATGAAATTATTTCATTAACATTTGGACCTTCAAAAATAATGTAAGAGGATTGGTAACCACTATTTTTAAATAGTAAAAGGACTTGTAAATGGATTTGGAAAACTTTGAAAATGATTTTTTTTTTGGAAATTTTAAAAACAAACCTTAACAAAATAATACAAAAAAAATTTAAAGATTTTTTTTTTAAATTGAAAACTTTTTTTGAGAATATTTCGAAAATATTCCCCAAAAAATAATCACTTAAGGAGCACTAGTGGCTCCTACTAGCCCATTTGGACTCAATGGTGATTTGGTGATTTGTCCAAAACATGTTGCATTGGAATTTTGAAACCTATGGGAATTCAAGAAAGACTTTGAATTTAATACATAATTTTGTAAAATGTGTTTTTCAATGTTGTCATGTTGATTTTTATTAACTAAGTATGCAACCTACACATCATTCTTCAATGTAAAAAGATCCTAAACCCATGCACAGATTTGTTGGCTACATTCCTTGGATCTTCAATTCAATGACAAATATCAACAATATTTTTCTTAAGGTCTAAGAATGACAAATTGTTTATAAGTCTATAAATGACACTAAAATCAAGTTCTTATATGTGTTTATTGAAATCATTACTTTGGGAATAAATCTTATCCGAACTTAATAACAATTTATTAGTTGTGTTGTAATGCAATGTGTGGTCAAAATCCATTAGATCTACAGTTGATCAAACTAATGGTATTAATTAGGGCTTAGGATGTGGAAATAAAACTCATCTGTATATGGATTGTTTTGTGCATGGACTTTTAAAAACTACTACATTTTTTTTTAAATGGTTCTTTCTTATCTCCCAAAAAGTAGAACTTTGTTTTTGAGAGAATTGCCATTGACACAAATAAATGAGCTAACATTTTTCTTTTGATGTGGAAAGTGTCTTTTTTTGAAAGCATGTGTGATTTGACTTCACAAGCCTTTCAATCAAAGGTTTTCATTAAGCCATAGGTGTGGCAGTTATCTTGTCCAATTATAATTATGTTTTTTCATATATTGTATACATTTCTATATCATAACACAGTTGGATGGAGGTGTTTTTTGCAACAAATGCAAATAGTTGTTGGCATGTTGGTGCATGTTAGATAATCATTCTACTCTACCATGTTATATTAAAATAATCATTATGTGATCCACGGTTTTAAGTTGTTTATAAATGTGTTTTCACTAATGAATTTCATATAGTGCCTTAGCATGGATTGTTGGCCTGCCCTCATGATCTTCCAAATAACAAGGTGTGCATTTTTCTACTACTGATTTACATCAATCTTTGTTTTTTTTTTTTTTCCTATTTACCTCTCACTATGTCACTATTTTTTGGGGGCATTTTTTTTGTTTTATGTTTTTCAATTTCCAACCCTATGTTGAAGAAAAAAAACAAGGAATTGCCCCTCATAGTTTATG
>Ga0116231_10001586_pt1 | contig 46769 bp, 41 predicted proteins | sample S1TSphgellanicum_2_FD_89695 | JGI IMG/M metagenome (GOLD analysis project Ga0116231, IMG submission 89695) | Host-associated microbial communities from peat moss isolated from Minnesota, USA - S1T2_Fd - Sphagnum magellanicum MG | ecosystem: Host-associated > Plants > Peat moss > Unclassified... | reverse complement strand
GTACTACCCCCCATTTCGTGCCCTCTATAAGCTTCGTCAAAGTCACTTTATGGATTTTATTTATTGGAGCCTTCACTTGCTTTGGCGCCCGCAGAAAGGGCCCACCCAATCAATAAAATTTTACGGCAAAATTTTTTTTTACTATGCACATTGGAACTTTAAATTAGATTAAGTACGTTGTCCAGGCTTATACCATGTCTCCCAAAATTTATAAATCAATACATATGGCATAAGACGATTTCACATTTCGAGGTCGGAATGGGATCGGGTGTTTTCACATCTTACCATAGTGCTCGGAAGCGCATAGCGATTAATGAATAGAATAAAGACTCTACTTGCCTAGTCGTAGGTTTCCTTTGTTCACTAAGGCAGGCTACATAGGTGCTCTTTGGATTGGTAGGTGTATTTGAGGTTGAATGGAAGACTCCTCGTCACAACATTCTAGTTGAATTTTTGAAAAACCAAAAGTTGGATTCTGAAAATAACAAAATCAAGGTCATGTTGGGGGAAGAACAAAGAATTATAAACAAACATATGTTGGTAGAGGTTTTTATAATCTTGTGACAAAGGCAGACCAGGCAGAGATGTTAAATGCTAAAGTAACATTATTAGACATAATTGTTAGAATCCCAAATACTTACAACATCAATGAAAGGTGGGTTGTAAAGAAAATGAAGTCAAAGTATGTCAATGGAATTGTTGCAATTTTGCTCATTATCTACTAGAAAGATAAGATGCAATATTTTAGCAATAAGTCTGCCACAATGATCTCCATAGTCGATCATGGAGAGTTTATCAATTAGGTTGCAATTATGTATTCTCAATTGGTCAAGGAATTGATCAGATGGGAAAAGGGTTTGAAAAAAAATGATCGAGGGAACAACCAAAAGAGACCAAAAAAGGATGTATGCCATTCTACTAGAGTCCTAGAAATTTTATTTTTTAAGTGGTTTCCACTAGAAGGAGCAGAGCCATAGGAGAAGAAGAAGCAAGCAAAGCAACCACATGAGGACATGAGAAGAAAGGAGAGTATGAAGGAGAGGTTTATAAAAAACAAAAGACCTTTAAACCCTACACACATTTTTCTTAAAAAGGAGAAAGAACCAAAGAGTAGGACAAGCAAAATAATAGTTTTGATGTCTTAATATGATGATGATGAAGAGAGGGAGACTTTGTAAAAGAGAAAAAAAACACGAGAGGATATTATAATGAGGGGTAATATTAATCTTCAACATGCAGTATAATTATTGAAGAACCAACAGTAACAACATTAGAAACAAAAGGAGAAATCCATATCTCCTAGGTCTAATCTAAGACCGGATCTCTCCCTTGCAATAATAGAAATCAAATGGGCATGAACATCAAAGAAGGCCTAAGAAGGAGTTAAAATCTCAAGTTTAGTAAGCATTAGAAGAGCAAATATAGGACCTAGACTTGGATCCTCCATAAGTACAATAATCTATTCCAATACCACAGACTAATGAAGGTATGTTACATTCAAGACTAAGTTATGCAACAAGCACAAATGTATTTGGAGAAATTTGGACTGCACATAGAGATTTAGGTTCTTCAAGTATAAGTTCCAAAGGTCAGACTCCTAGGTTTCATACATTAGGATCTGTGAAAGGGTTAGAAGCAAACTTGGATGAACATAGGAGGGCTACTAGTATGTTTCAATAAGCAACAAAATATAGTGTACAAATGACCAATATTTTGTTTAGACTTTCTGATTTGGAAATTTTTAAATAGCAAATCATAGAGAAGGATAGATTTGTCCAAAATCTGCAAAGGGATTTGAAGAAGGAGCAAAAGCTCAAAGTAGAGTTATAATTTAGGAAGAATGTGAATAGTGAGGTATTAACAGAATCGCAAACAACCATATAGAATATTAATAACATGGAGGAGCACAATAAGGATCTAAAGAACATTAGAGTGGAAAGGGATTCTTTACAGGCAACTTTGAAGTAGACATATGCTAATTATTAAAACTTGAAGGCAGAGAAGGATACTCTAAGTGTAGAACACAACAAACTTCAAAGAGACTATAAGAATATGGAACAAATTATTTTGAAGCAGCAAAAGGAACTAGAGAGCTTAGAGTGGACATTGGTAATGTATATTAAGTTAAGAATGAGATATAAAGGTAATCTGACCAAAAATAAGCATAGATGGACAAAAATTTGCAAAAGTAGGTGGCCTTTAATGAAAAATTACAACAAAATTTGGAGGAGGCCCAAGGAGTCAAGCCTTTTAGTTATGATAGTGTCTTAAAAGAAAATAGTGAATTTAATAAGCAACATACTTTGCTTCAGGTAAAACTCACGGCATTGTTAATGGAGGAAAATGATGCATATTTGTGGTGGGATGCAATGCATGATATTGTTCAGAAAGATATTGGAAAGGTCTATAAATATGAACCTTTAATCCTTTATCCAAAACTAGAAACCTCATATGAGGAAAAAAACAAAGGAAATATTAATGGTGTAAGACCATCAAATATATGAACAAAAGAAGAAGAATTAGGAGACCTCAGGGGAAGGGAGGGTAATTTTCATAGGGAAGTTGGTGGTATGACATGTGCATTAGAACAAATTTTTAAACTAATAGAATTTGTTTTACATGAAGTTAATTCTCAAGAGTATGCATCTACAACCACAAAAATAAGGGAGTAGATATAAATTGAGGACCACAAAACTTAGGAAGTTAAGTAGGATCATATTGAGCTTGCATCAGAACTGCAACAACATGAACATATTTAGATTATATGAGAGTTACAACAACAAGAGCAAACTCATATAACATCAAATTTGAAGTCACATCAAGAGCTACAAGTTACATTAGAGCTGCAACAACAAGAGTAGACTTAGATTACATCATATATATAATCATAATAATAGCCACAAATGACATCAAAATTGCAGTCATAGGAGCAGATAGCAACACATTCATCAAACAATTGCACAACTGTTAATAGAAGCATCATAAGAACAACAACAGACTTTATATACAACAAAGAATCAGACATTGCTTTAATTAGAAATACATGAGCCACATACATAGCATATTGTAATATATATAGTTCAAATTGTAGTGTAGCAAGTTCGATGTTAGATTTTTGAATCATAGAATTAGAAACAACATTAGATTTAGCTTTCTTGACTTACTTTTTGATCCAGAATTCGAGGATGTAATTTAGAGTACAGGTGGGGTAATGTTAAGGGAGTAATTACACATGGTAATAGTTAGTTAATATATTTTTATTTACCTACTTATTATTCTAGGAATTACTAGCTAGATTACATAATTTTTGTCATTGTTTGAATTTGACTATAACATAGGATTGTTTTTTTTGAGTAATATCTTTGGAAAAGAGGAAGAGAAACTATCATTGTAAAACATTGAGTTTTGATGGAATATGAAACAAGAGCACTTTAATTTCTAGAAAAACTTCAATTCCATAGCCAAATTTGTTATTTTGATGTTTTTATCATACTTTCATTACTAGATTTTAATTTTGAAACTAGATATGAGTAAATCTGAATGAGCAAATTTATTAGCATTAATTTTATGATATGTTCAGTCCAGATTTAGATCAAAATATACAATTAGGAATTTTATATTTACCAAATACTAAAAAATAATTCAAGCAATGTTTTTTTTTGTTTCATTGATCCTCTCCAATGGTTGGCACTAACCATAGCAAAGGACAATCCTTATAAATTGCAAAAACATTGACCTTCTCTCACATACTTTTCCAATAGACCTTGATCCTTTCCTATAGTCAATACCGATGATTAAATGGAAGGCTTATGACAATTAAAAAATTTCAAAATTTTAATTAAATTTCAGTGTAGCCCAACACAAGAGGGTAGAGTATGGAAGGATGGTTTTGTGTTTATCAATTGTTTTGACTTTCGCTATGAAGATTCTAGTGTCTCCATTGACTTAGAATCGTAATCCAACACCCTCACAATTCCTTCCAAGTTGCCCTACTTCAAAAATTAACAAAGGAAACCCCATAACATAATAAGTCCACAACAAATTGCATAGTACAATGAGAAGAATATGTTCTGGTTAAAGATGTCCATATTTCCATAAACCTCCTTGCCACAATCAAATGCTCCTAGCATTTTGTGAACTTGCAATGGAAACAATGAAGAATTATTTCATATGAACATTTAAAGTGATCTCTAAACACATGTCTCAAATCAAAAATATAAACATCTAAATGGAAAATTTGGAAAACTTTATTCGTTGCAAAAGAAAATGAAAGAAAACCCAAGGTTTTCATGGCTTTTCGATAATCAACACCAAAGCCATGGCTGAAAAATGGAGAAAAGGAAACTTGGGTTCTAGGTTCCTTGTATTTAGTTGAGACTCAAGGCTAATCACCCTAGACACTTGTCACAACAATAAGGTGGGGGTTTTCTTTGCTTCTCACAGCAAACGGTGAGGCCAAGCCCCACACACCTATAGCAAATTTTTTTTTAAAAACCCGAGGGCTTGGAGCCTCAAGCTTTCTTCACTTCTTGAAGCAAAAGGCACGAGCAAGCATGCCAACGACCTCCTTTGACAAAGAAGGAAACTCCAAGGTTCCAAGCCTCGAGCTTTCTTGATCTTGTGAGTCAGAAACTTGGGGTTAAGTGCCCCAAATCAGTTGACCACACAAACAAAAAACCCAAGGCTCCAAGCCCCATGGTTTCTTTACTTCTCAAGGTGAAATGCAAGGTTGAACACCTTGCACACATGCAACAAAATTGAACAATAAACTTGGGGCTTAGCGCCTTGTGCTTTCTTTGATTCTGGAATGGAAAGGCACGGTGGAGCTTCCTACACACCTATTATAAGTTTTTTTTTAAAAACCTGGGGCCCAAGCCCCCAGTTTTCTTTGCTTCTCAAGGTGGAAGGTGAGGCCAAGCGCTTTGCACACTTCAACAATATTGGAAAAAAACCTGGGGCAACTAACCTTGGGGCTTCTTCGTTTCTTGAAGCAAAAGGCATGGTCAAAGCGCACCCACCCCCTCCTTTGATGAAGAAAAGAACTTCGGGCTCCAAGCCCCAAGGTTTTTTGACCTCATGAGTCACAACCTGAGGTTGAAAGCCCTAGATCACTTGACCACATAAACAAAAAACTTGAGGTTCCAAGCCTTGAGTTTTCTTGGTTTTCTAGGTTTCTTCACCCTAAGTGTAACAATGTAAAACAAAAAACGAGTATGGAAGCCCCATAGTGCTTCATTGAAGGCAAAAAATGAGACGCTTCCCTCTCCACTAATTTCCTAGACAACAAAAGAGAAAAAATAAAAATTGACAATAGAAGAGCTTAAGGGAAGGAAGAAGCTTACCTCTTGGTTGCTATGAGCTTGAATTTGAAAGTGCTCATCCTTCAACACACATCATAAAACCCTAAAAAATGTTTTTGCTTTTTCACCATTCACAATTCAAAACTTTAATTAATTTATTCTTCTTAATCACTTTAGATGAAATAAAATGAATTGGATACAAATGGAATTTTCTTGGTATCCACTTTCTAATTTTTTGCATAGTTTGATGGTAATTTTTTTTTTGGGGACCAATAGATTGATTCTCTCACAACTCTTACAAAAGTGAAGGCTTGAATATTGAACTTGGGTCCCCATTGTGCCAACCTCTTATGTTTCTTGAATGGTTGAGAGTCTCCTTGTAGTGATGGTTTTTCTTTGTTGCCTTTGCTTAGGATTTGTCCACATGAAGCTACTCCCCCTCCTCTTGGGCACCTTTTGCATTTCTTAATGTCATTGGTGTCTTGCATTTGGTTTCTATTAAATGCATAAATTTTCTTATTAGCAACGACCTTTTTATAAATTCATCTTTTGCCTTTGTGTCCTTGAAAGTGGTGCATTTGTGGTTTTAGGTCTTCTATGTATTTGAAAGTAACGCATTTAGGGTTTAGGGTCTTCAAGTGTCAGTGCCCTAAAACAACACGAATATATTGTTAATGCCGCTATTATTAACTGTTCATTATAACCTTTGGGGGTTGTCACGGTATAGTTTTTGCCATTGACAATTCTCATGGTTTTTATCCCTATGATTGATAAATGCCATTATTCATTATGTCCCTACTCTCTTTATTATTATGAAATTTGTATCATTCATCTTCTTTAAAAAAAATGAACTACCTATTCTTCATATCAGCAACCCAACAACATTTTCCCAAAAGGTCATGTGTGGAAAAATACATTTGTCTTGTACATATATGCCTAACACCATTAATGTTTCACCTTCCTTAAATTTGATGGTGTATGTACATGGAATTTTTTTGAATGTCCAATTTCAATTAATCATCCATAACATAATGTTAGGTATGTTTTCACAAGCATGTTCATATCAAATTTTTATGTTACCCATCTCATCAACCTTTATTGATCTCAATGACTATTCTAACGAGGATGTCTTTTTGCATGTGAGTTCTAACGTGAATGTATGTGGTTCATTTTTTGCCCTTGGTTTCAAGATTGTCCACTTTGGAGGGCATGCCTTTGAATTTGAATCAGGTTCAAGGTTTTGGAATATTTTGCTTGGTGCAAAGTGATCGTTGCCATATCAAAATAATTTTGGGTTGAGATTCAGGACAACTCGTTGCTTGGGTCACCTATGTTGTGTGCAAGGTGATTGTGAAAATTGTGGTGAATGCATTCATATTTTAGTCATAGGTTAGATGCAACTCCTCCATCAGATTCCTCACTTGGATGCATTTTTTTATGCTCCTCCCCTCTATGTTGCTAATTGCATTGGGAAAATTTATTATCTTGTGCATAAATTCTAATCTTTTTCAAAAGTGGCGATTCATCTTTGGGTACATAATCATCCTATTGTGAATCGAAAATGCAAAGAATCAAAACCCAATTTCTCGAAGAGTTCTTTATACCATTGGAAAGCTATTGAAACGTAAATGTTTAAAATGGGCTCACATGACCCATTTGGACATCTAAAACACAAGTTATGGCCAAAAGAAGGGTCGGGAGTCAAATTGATAGTTTGACTCCTGACCACTAAAAGCCAAGAATTGACTCGATTTCCTTGCATGCAAGTGTCATGTGACATACCGTTAAAAAGCTCTCAATGAGGGCTACAACTTTGTTTCAGACCTCATCTCAATTGGAGGTCTGCACACAAAGTTATGGGGCCCCCAAAGTTGCGGGAGTCCCAACTTAGGTAATTTTGGGACTCCCACTTGGGAGTTCTGGGACAAAAAGCCATTTGGATGTGGGCATCGTGGAGAGGCATAGAGTATACTATAAGGGGGAAGGTGGTGGCTTCCCTCAAGTCCGGGCCATGGTGAGTCTTGTGAGTCTGAGTTGTTTGTGGCTCGTCCTAGCACCAAAAGTGCTCCAACTATGCACTAACCATTTTGTGTTGGTTTTGTGCAGGTTTGTGTGAATAGTTGATGCTTGTCACTCTTCCTAGTCCCATCTTGGAGCTCCAGCACGCCCCTCTACCCCCTCAAAGTGCTGCGAGCTAGGGAGTGTGCCCCGACTCTTTGCTATTTTGCTATTTTCAGTTTGGACTCACATTTGAGTCCATTAAGGAGCTTGGGAGTGTGTCATTCTAGAACAAAAGGCATTCATTTTCAAGATGTCAATAAATGTTGTGGGGAATGGAACATGTCTTGTCACACGAATGTAGCATGTAGGGGATTTGTAGAATGTTTATATCATGTTTGATCATGTAAAGCGTGTCGTTGGTTGGACAATTATGGCTTGTCATACATGTATATGATCTGCCCTATTTTAAAGGGACGACCATTATTGTTTGTGACATGCAGTTTAAGAACACAAAGGTTCAATAAGTAATGTGGACAAAGTTTAATGACATGATGTTAAAACATGGGTTTCCAAAATTGAATTTCAAGGGATTCATGGTTGATAATGCGTAAGCGAATTGGAACACAATCATAATTGTTTATGGATTAGGGGACCTCTTTGTGAAGATGGTTGATAAGGAGTGCACATGTCTATTCCACTTGATTCAATCATTCGATATGCACACCAATCAACCAATCAAACTTGAATTGCAAGATTAACACATCATTCTTTGCCATAATACAAAGGGCACAACATCTCTTGGGGAGGCTAATAGTTTCTATGCTCCAATTCATTGTTAGTGGTTTTCATCAAAGGCTAATTTTGAAGTAGACGTCCATGAACTTACAAATTGGCTTAACTTTTGGCATTTTTGTGTTAGGCAATGGTGAGGTTTCATGGTCCATGTGAGTATTTCACCTACAAAGTTCCTATGACTCCTTTTCTCCTTTGTTAATTCGAAATTTGAATTCCATTTGCATTCTATTTTCATTTGTGCCTCCATTTCCTTTGTGACATTTTAGATTTTGTTGAAGTTTTCCTTCTTTTGATTTACATTAATTCAATGATGAGGAATGGGTGGGCACGCCCGCTCACAATCTAGCAAAAATTGTTCATAACATGTGGTTGCAAAAGTTGAAAAAACGTGACACTTATCTATACACTATGAGGTTCAATGACTACATTTGTTATTTCAAACAATCTACATTGTATAGATAGTTTTTACAAGGTGGTCCACCTGGTCATGAATTTGATTAGAATGAATTGTTATTAAGGAGGGCCTAAGGATCAAATGATCTTACTAGATTTGCAACAATTATCGCAAATTACATGTGGATGAGTCATCCTTCACAAAGCGCCTTGTGCACCTAGAGAGTAAAGAGGTTTTTGGGTATGCCAAATGACTTGCTAATTATCCTCTTGGCGTAAACAAAGATTACCATTAACTTGACCATTTGAATTTCTCCTGTCCATAATTAACCATTCTTACTACTAAACATGATAAGGTGGAGGATGTACGCATTCAACAATTGCCAAATGGTTTTGATATTTTGCTACCTTTGGTATTTTGAAGTGGCTTGGAGTTAAAAGAAAATATTTGTGTTGATGGCTAATGGCATATTGAACATTGCCCATCCAATTCTACAATTCAATGTTCATCACTATAGAAAACCATACCGCTCAAATGTAAAGTAAGATCAACCTTTACAAATTTATAAGTGGAACCTTTGTTCCATGTTATTCAGGTTTATGGGTCCAATATTGCAACAGATCACTTAAACACCATAAGCATTAGTTTTGTCTCGATGATTTGAGCCATTGCATTAGTGGGATAAGGCAAAATTTACAGTTGCTAGGCTTGTAGTTCCAATTATATGGCCCATCCAAGAAGGTATTACTTTGACTCAAAAGGTGGCAATAACTCTAAAAGAGGCATGGTTTTCCTTTGATTGCTTGTGTAGAAACAATGTTTGAAGTTTATTTGGCTTCCAATTTTCTAGTTTAAATAATTCCCATGTGCTTGCTATGAGTTGTCACAACCTTGTGAGGTCGTCCAATGTAAGTTGTTGGCATACAATTCATGGTGGCAAGAAGGTGAAATGACATTCCATCTTCAAAATAACATAACAACACACCAACAATTGGGAGGTTGGCATTTTACTTCTCTAATGCATTGTTTTTCCTACTCTTGATGTCCTGCCACTTGGGTATGGATGAATTTACAATATTCTTTCTAATAATAAATGATATGATGCCATTATTGTCGCAACCCTAGCTTTGGGCTCACGACTAAGGCAAATGCTTGGAAAGGTGCAGGCTAAGAGTGAGCCTAGGAGTCACATTTCATGCTCCCAGGAGTGCAAAAAAGTGTGAGGGAATGAACCCCCATGCTCCCAAATGAGCTCCCACTTTGGGAGTTGGATTCTTGATGGACTCTCAAATTTTTAAAGGGCAATTGCAAGGGCCAAAATTCATTGGATTAAGAAGTTCTTTATATCATTGGAAATATCTTGGAACGTAGATATCTAAAATGGGCTCGCACGTCCCATTTGAGTACTTAAAACACAAGTTATGGCCAAAAGAAGGGTCGGGAGTCAAATTGGCAATTTGACTCTCGACCATTAAAAGTTAAGAATCTCTTTGATTTCCTTATGTGCAAGTGGCGTGCCACATATTTTTGGAAAGTTATCAACGAGGGCTACAACTTTGCTTCAAACCTCACCTAAATTAGAGGTTTGCACACAAAGTTATGCGCCTCCAAAGTTGCAAGGGTCCCAATTTTGGGAATTTCGGGACTCCCATTTGGGAGTCTTGGGACAAAATGACATTTGGATGCTGGTCTTGTGGCCAAGCACGTAGAATACTATAAGGGGGAATGTGGTGGCTTCCTTCAAGTTCGGGCCATGGTGAGTCTTGTGAGTCTGTGTTTATTCGTGGTTCGTCCGTGCACCAAAAATGCTCCAACTATGCACTAACCAACTTGTTGTTTGGTTTGTGCAGGTCCATGTGAGTAATTGAATTTTTTGTCACTTTTCCTAGTCCCGTCCCGAAGCTCCATCACACCCCTCTAATCTCAAAATGCTACGAGACAGGGAGCGTGCCCTAACTCCTTCTCCTTCCGTTGTCTTCACCTTTGGACTTGTAGTTGAGTCCATTAAGGAGTTTAGAGGTGCATCAATTATTGGAAAATTTCCTAGATGTTCATGCGTTTACTTTGTTACAATGTTGATAGCTTCTTTGGGTGGCCATGGGGCATATGTGCAATGTAAACATGTGTATCACATCTTGTACATGATTATCTTTTGTGAGCTCACTAAAGAGTTCATTCATTACTACATGTGGAGTTGGGATGAAGTTTAATGTTTGTTAATGTGCTTAAAAACCTTTGGAATCTAATGACATACATCACAATTGCATTTACTTCAAATCAATTGTGTTTTTCTCATTCATCAAACTTGTTGTAGTTACTTCGACTATGTACAAAATTTAGTTTCCAACTACATCCTAATAGTTTTTTCTCCATTATGTATTATTTCAATCATTCTTATGAAATGTATTTTGTTTTTGTTCAGGTGAACATACAATAGTGGTGTGACATCAAAATATGTGGCTTGATAAAATTTTGATACATTTTATTAACAATGAAACCTTTGACAATCATAATGTGCTTGCATGTAGATTACCTTTTTTTTTGTAGAATACTATAATACCTTGCCATTGCAGCACATGTTTGTCAAAAAATAATTATATTTATTAATTTAAATTCATCAAATATTTCTCATGCATGTAGTTTCTTGTCATTTGAATATTGCTAAAGATGTTGAACTTATTATATAAGAGCCCTAGATATTTAGAACATTGGTTGCACCAAGGATGATAAAATGCATCTTTGTATTTTTTTTGACTTCAAACCTTCACATGATGTTATTGTCGACAACTATGTTACCTAAATCCATGTTCATAATCAATATATCATCTGAGCCTATTCACCTACTCACTCGCTCACCTATTAGTGTCGTTGAAACTACCATAATGTTTTAATTAACCCCCATACAAAAAAGGTGACATTTGCTTTACTCATAAGAGATGTATGATCCTATTGAGAGACTAGGAGAAAAAGAAAACTTCAACAAGGTTTTCTTTGCAAACACATTCATTGATTTAACATTTTGAGTCTTCTTGGAAGATTCCAAGTTCATCAAAGACTATAAAGGAAAATTATCACAATGGAATCAGTACCAAACACACAAATATATCAACTTGACTTGGTATGAAAGTTGAGATTTGATATTAAAAAAAATTGTGGAACAATAAACGAACAACATCCAAATTAATAGATGCCACCTGGAAAAAATGAAAATTGCAAATCAAGATGAAAAAGTAAAAAATTGAAATGCAATTGAGATTTTTAGTGAAAGCAACAAATTTGTTGATGGGACTACCATAGTTGGGGAAGACTTAGTGAAATGTTGCATCCAATATTGGAAACATTATGCTTCTAAACACCATGGGTCGACCCTATAATTAGTTGTAATGAAACAACTAATCAAAGGTTGATTGATTATTAAAGACAATTATAATGTTCAGAGGTTCATCATATAGATTTAACTTGGATATACAATGTTATAAAAACAAAGTTAAATCAAATAGAAATTCTCATATGTTCATCTTGTGTACATTAAACTCAAGAGATATAAAGTCGTATTTTTAGTCACATAATGTTCATCACAATATTTCCATTCAAACGATATGAAAATAAAACATTTAATTCATGACACATATAATATTCTTAGTAACATCTCAAATTAATCTAAACAAGAACACAAGAATGGAAAAAAGAAAAAGAAAATGTGAAGCACAAGATAAATGCCAAAAGAAGAAAACAAATGCAAGAACACATAGAAAAAAAGGACATGAAGATGTAAAACATTTTTTTGAATATTACCATAAAAATTTCCATAGGTCTTCAAGATGCAAAAATAATAAAATGTGATGATGTTCATATGTAGGAATTAGATACTTTTCCACCGCAAATATGCATTTAGAATAACATATTATGTTTCAAACAATTCAAAAAATTTCTCACAAATTCTACATTTGAACATTGTTGGGTCTGAAGTGAAAAAAAATTGTATATGATCTAAAAATATGTAAAATGAGAAGTTTAAACATTAATCAAATTTCCAATAGACTTTTTTATGCATTCAACTTTTCATCATGTTTATGTAGCTAACAACTCCAAATGGTTTCATAACTATAATATTTGTGAAGAAATGAGAAGGCATAAATAAATTGATATTCTCTTGAACATAGCCAAAATGGTTACATATAAGGTTTGAATCACAAGCTCAATGAACTAGATGACAATGCCTTACAATGGATGATTTAATCAAGAATATATATGATTTATGAACCTTGCAAGATAATTACAGTTCAATAAATAAATATATAAAAAATACAAATAGAGATTTTATGAATTTTTGTATATCAACTATTCACATACCAATACTTCAATTTTTGTCATTAAATTGTCACTAGTAATGCATAGTAGTGAGGAGTCCCAAGTTTAATAAAGTAAAAGCACCTATAATTGTTTGAATATAATCATAGAAGTAAATCAACATTCAATTTTCTCTTACATTCATTATTGCCCCAAGCTAATGGATGTGCATGTGTAGATTTTGGGTGCACCCATCCAATTGATGTGTTCTTTTTAGTCTACCCATCTACTTGTTGGGTTTCTTCTCAAAATATGAATGTTGGGTAATTGATTTAATCATGCCTCAATATCATTATATTTTTTTGAGTTGTTACTTGCCATTTTGTATCACAAGGTTTCATATCACTATAAAATGTAAAAAAAATCATATTACTAATTTTTAAAATGAAATTTGTTTGATAAACATACAAATAATTAGTTTCAATTCTTTTTGATCTTATTAAAATGAGATTCCTAAAAAATGATTTGAAAAATTATGCAAGAATTGACTAAAATAAAACACTTCAATTTTAAAATAAATTAAAATTCTAATATAAAATTGTTTTTTGAGATATAATTTTAAAAACTTAATTTGATGTTATTTTAATAACTTCAATAAGGCTCTGATGAAGATTTAATAACAAAAATCTAATGAAATTAAATTTTAATTGATTAATTTGTTTGTATTGTTGTTACCTTTTATGTTATAAAAAATTATTATTGCCTTAAGATAGTAGATATGCATGCATGATTTTAGGTTTTACTAAGCATGTATGGGGCAAACACAACTAGTTTTTCTTTAAACACCACAATTTGGAACTCAACCCAAGGAAACTAATTTGGACACTTTAACAATTTTAAATTGGAATATGTTTAACTAATTTCCAAGTAAAGAGGGATGGAAAGGTGTCTTTTAATATCGAAGTCTTGTCTTTTCAGAGGGTTTTTTTTTTCTTTATCAATACTGTAGTTACAAGCAGATTTTCAATACCTTTTGTACCACTTTGCTTTCATTCCTCTTCAATTGGATTCGAATTCAATTCTTGTTCAATTCAATAAAATTTGAATTCAAGTTGCATACGACATCATTCAGTATTGTCATGTGAATGGAACTTGATCTCCACAAAATCAATTCATTTTTTGATAATCATTGGTAATGCAGAATAGAATAGCACAAAGCCCAAGTTATTTTATATAATAATAAAAATAATTACACCATTACATGGATAACTAGTCTGCTTGAAACCATACTCTGGATAAATCCAGAGAACAGAAATGTATAATAAGGATCAGTTAAAAGCCACCAACATGAGCCAATCATTGTGATTTAGCAATCAGAGTCAATCATATTTTTTCAATAACCCTTTTGGGTGCAAGAAATAACTATTCATGTGCATATTTATAGGTCCAAACTCAGTTCTGCACTAATCAAAGGAGAAACTTCATCCAAATTATAGTGTACAAGCCATCATGCTCCTACTGATGGAGCTGCTCTGATCCATCATATGTGGTGCTTGTTTGCCTCCATGCTCCTTATTGTAGTTCTGTAGTGTGTTTTAAAATGAAGAAAGGGGAGTAAGCGCAAGGATGCAAGAAAACAATTGTCATCACAGTCAAAGCTCTTTGAAAAAGGGTGGATCAAAATTGTATAACATTTGCAACCAAAACATTCTGTCATAGGACAGCTTAAATCAAATATTACCATCTTGGTAGCAGCCCAAACTAAAGCACACATTCTTTTGGCACAACAAGCAGTCACTTTTACTTCAGTTTCACTGAAGAAAGCAGAGCAAACAATCCAAGACCCAAAGGATGTTCGTCTGAACCTTAAATCCTGCACTATGAGCTATGTCTGCAAACCAAGGAGTACAAAACCAACAAAACCAAAACATCCGCACCTTCTTAGCTTTGTAGCACACTGGTATAAACACTAGGAAATATTCCGACCATGAACTTGGAACTATGAACATTTAGTAGCTATTCTTGACAGTTAGATAATGAGTGGGTGGGGTGGAGGATTGAAACTGCAATATGCATTTGATAGATTACTCTGCTCTTCACAACCACAACCTAAAAACGTTTTCAACTCTAGAGGTTGCTCATAAGGCAAATCCTAGCAAAACTGAGAGGCCTTTCTGAGTCTGCAGTGTGGGAACTTAGCTCACTGATCCAACCCTTAGGTCTTCTTCCTCTGATTGGCAGCCACTTGACCAACAACACAATGCCACCTCTGTATCACTATCTTCACTCCCATACCCAACAAGGCCATGCCACCTTTCTGGCTCCACAACAACCTCCACAGACTTTTGCAATGGCTCCACAACCAATGTACTCATCTCTGGGACTTCACTAGTGCACTCAATGAAAGTATCCAAACCTTTTTCTTTGTTGCCCATATCATGACATGGAAGCTTTGGCTTGAGTAACCTACTCTTTTCACAAATGGAACTTCCTTTCCTCTTCACTCCAAATACTTTGAGCCCGACTGATGAGAATCCACTCTGCTGTTGTACACCTTCAATTGGGCTTTGCTGTCTCAATTTGAGAGCTTTAATCTCATGCCTGGTGTTCTCCTTTTGATCTTGTTCATTCTTGGAAGTGAGTCCAGTGACACCTAAACCATCCCATGGGCCAACACCTCTAGCAGGAATAGATCCAGTTTCCAGAGACCCTCCTTGTTCCCCAGATGTTGAGGTTTTAATTCCAGCTGCTCTGGCTGCAAGGAACGCCTGCTGCTGCTCTCGTCTCTCTGCGTCAGCTGCCTGGAGGCACAAAAGAGGCACTTAGTGTTTGCCTAATAGTTGCATTCAGTTGATATGAATGAGATGGCTTGAAAAACTTATGAGAGTGTTGAGAAAGTGCAAGACAAAGCGACCTTTGCAAATGGGTCATCACAAAACTTGGCAATATGGCCCTTCTGTCTGCACCTGGTTCCACCAGCATCCCACCAGTGTCAATAACTCTGAAAAAATTGCAATGAGAGTGAACAATGCTTTGCTCCCAGCAGAACTGACATATCATATCTGAAGCTCTGAAAGTGATATGACTTCCTTGTAACATAGATGCATCAAAACAATGAACCAGTTACAGGTTGATTCAGATCCAACATCAAAATAGTATGCCTTTAACCAAAGAAATGGCCCTATTCTGCCCTGTATTTCTCTTTGAAAGCTGATGATCAGGGTATACCATACACATCTCTCTCCATGCAAACATATAAAACCTTGATCTGAATAGTGTCTTAGCATTTCCAATTGAAAGGAGATGAGCCGTACTTGTGACAAGAGACATTTCTACAGTTGCGTTGCAGATGGCCTCTCTCTCCACATCGGCTACATGTCACACCCTCCACACACTCCCACGCCATGTGGCCCCGTCTGCAACCCCCCAACACCATCCATTCAGATGATTCCTCTTGACAACTATAATCAAGCATTTCACATCTACATTCTTTAGGAATATTCATTCTGACTCCAATCATGACCTGCTTCAATTCAGAAACTCAGATTTTCACAAGCATCTTTCAGACAGTCACTAAAGCAAGTGAGCCCCACTATCAGTCAAGAACTACAGCTTAAAGTTGTGTTAAGATATAGAATTTCTTCACTACATCTTTGACTGTGACAAACACTTCCAGTTGGGTTTTTGGAACTATCAGGTTTTGGGGTTTTAGGTACCAATCCAAGGACAAACCTGCTCTGAGAATCCAATTATGTCTATGAGATTTCAGAGATAGGTGACCATTCTGTCATTTGTAGCAAACCTAAATCAACAGGAGAAGAATGTGTATGGTTGGTCATAACCTCATGAGTGTCACTTACAAAATTTCAGACCATCATCTTCACCATGAATAGCAGTGACTAGCTGCATTGACTCACAACTGACTTCATCAGCTCCTGACAGTGGCTGAAGGGTACACAATAGTCTGCAAAAAAGTTTGGGCAAACATTACACAAAAATCTCCAGTCCTGAATTTCTGTTGTAGTTCTGGAAGTAATCTGGAAGACTCAGTTCTAGAGGAAGATGTTGCTAAACCCAGCTGCTATCCTAACTAAAACACACAGAAAATGGACCCAGAATTTATGACCAAGATCACACCAATTGGTCATGTATGAAACTTAATATGTGATTTGCAAAGAAAACAAGAGAAGGAATCCTCGTCCAGAAGCAACAACAAACACTTGCCATGCACCTAGAGCTCTTCACCTCAGATCAAAACAGACCAAATCACATTCATGAAACCCTAGTTCACAAACTGCGCAATCTTATGAAAGAGTTGCGCAGAAATTTCCCAGCGTTTTCTTCATCAATTACTCAACAGCTTCTCAAGAAACCGAAAGATTGCCTCATGGCATGTGACATAGTGGCATGGTTGGAGACAGACACAGAGACACAGAGACAGAGGGAGCTCTTTACCCATTGCAGCGGAAACAGGTGTGCAGGGAGCAATGTCGAGCAAGATGGCCTGAGCGTCCACAGCGATGGCAGGGACCTATGCTCCCCATCAATTGAGTTGCAGCAAAGAGCAGTATATTCCCACCTTTGCTGATTTTCCTGAACTCGTCAGTCTACAGCCGATCTGTCCGCATGCTAAAGATTCGTGAAGCTCCTGTTCCGCTTTTTTTACACAGAGATCTCTTGTGATCAGACCTAACATACTCGATCAGGGAATTTCTCCTTTCGATTCCAGGAAAAGGAGTCTCGTACCGAGGACAGAAACTGATGACAATCCTCGAAGAAGGTAATCAATGTCCTGAGTGCTAAAGGGGATGAAGAACTAAGTGGGGCGTAAGCTAAGGCTCTCCTCGGAAACCATCGAGCTCCTTGTTTTTGTTCTTCCGCCTTCGAATAAGAGATTCTTGGGATAATATCCTTAGGGTTCACCCGGGACTCATTTGACGAACTGTGCGCTCAATTACAAAGATACTAGAGGCCCTCGATGTCCAGGGGTTGCAGAATCCCTCGCACACGTGACACAAAGTCCCTTTTCTGTTCTTCTAATGTCAAAGAAACGGCAAAATCCAGAAGAGACCTTCCAGATAATGCTATACCCAACACCGAACAAATTCTGGGAATCAAATTCCAGGAGAGATTGAGAGACGTGCACACGGAGATTTCAAACTGATTGGTAAACGATCTGAATGGGGTTGAGAGAAGACTGGAGATTCATGGCGATCTCCACTGTCTCACGGCAGATGCGTCATCACATCAAATCCTAAATAAAAAAAGCTCCAAGAATAAATGCTACTGCTGCCTCCAGATGCACAACCGCACATACGTAATGGTTTTGCACAACCACAAATTCTGATCCAGAATTACGGTTACATTTGCCAGCTTCCGGGTGATTCATTCTTGATGTCACTCGTTCTCTGCTTTTTTCTGGAACCAGAGAGATCCGCTGTACCCTGAAGCATGTCCCGATGCTGTTTATGCGTGTCAAGAGTTGAATTCCGAACCCATTTCGCACCTCAGGGATTCCCTGAACATTGATTGTTATGTACCTTTTCACCCCAGTCAGATATAACTTTTTTGACGTCTACCTGTCCAACAAGGGCATGTGCATTTGGTGGCAGCACAATAAGTTTCTGACAATGGGCTACAGCCTACCAGTTTCTGGAGGTTGCTGTGGTTGGTGTGTAAGTTCATAATACTATTCATGCGACCCATCTGTTGTGAGCTCTTTGACAAGTGTGTCGTTGTCCCATGTGAGAGCGACTTCTTGTGGGTTGAGGCGAGAATGCCTATTTTCTTTCCCCGCAGGAAGAATTGGACTTCTGTCAGATCTCCTCTGTTCACAAACTTTTCTTCTACCTGCTTCTCCAACTTTTCACTCTATTGAGCCCTCTTTTCTGACATTACACATCTATTATAGATCATGAGATCAATTGAAATCAGAGAACTAAAATAATGCTACATGTTTTTGTGCAGTGACATTGTGATCTGTTTGAAGTGAATTCTCTGATGTATATAGTGTATTCAGCTTGTACAGGGCAAAATTTAATGGCAAACAGCAGAAAGACATTATGATCCCAACAACAAGAGCATTGATCATTGGCACCAATCCTCACTATTGCCTTCATTTCACTCTTCATCAACCACTCAAGAATGTTCTTTGCAGTTGTTTTCCAGTCTTCAATACATAAAAAAGGTATCTCCCTTGTTTTAGCTATTCTGACATGAACTGTCATTCCTTTTGTGATCATACTTTGTGTCTACACCTAGTTTCGTTGAAATGGTGGAAATTTGTAGTATTTGTTTGTTGTGCATCCAAATGTAGGTGTTCAACCTCTTGTTTCTTGTGGTTTTTGACTGTATCAGGTCATTGCAAGCAGCCTTCCAGCGCCTTTGCATTCGCTTTGCACAATCTTGTATCAAGAACAAGATTCAATCCACTAGCAACTTGTTGATACATGCATTATTGTTTTGTGTCTAAATTGAAATTTGTATTCTCATGGAAAAGAAGGAAAAAGTATGATTTTTTAAGCTTCCAAATTTCTTGTATCACTTGATCTCCCAATGAAGGCCTAATGCTCAAGCTCCCTTCGATTCCTCTACTAAACCTTCCAACACACTTTAATGATGTTTGTACGAATCAGATTCCTCAATGCATCATCTATAAGCAAGACCAACCACACAAACTTATTTTATCATTCCAACAGATCCATGTTGGTTTAGCAGAAGGGAAACTGATCAGCACAAATCCACTTGTCAATAAATCAGCATTATTCTTTGTTTTTATATTTTGTGAGTAGTTATTTGAGCCCTGAGTGCCATGACATTGCTTCACATAGATGAAACATGGTTCTATTGGACACATAAGATGTGGGTCCCTGAGAAAGTTTTGAAAGCTAGAAATGCATTGGAGAAAAGCTTGGGTTCAAATGCCCATTTGTTGATCAGACATGTTAGCTAGGTGGTGTAATTATGCCCATACATGTGCAAGAGTGAATGAAAATTTTGGAAGCTAAAAAGATGCATTAAAAAGAGCTTTGGTTGATCAAAATGTCAATCACCCAGTTAGCTAGATGTTATAGTTGTAAAAGAATTTCCACTAGCAGTACTACAATAATATGTACACAATAAAAAGGATGAAATACATGCCTTAAGTAGCATGACAAGCTCCGAGGGGATATAGTTATATACAAACAAGAATGCCCTTTACACAATACTTGGATAAGTGTGGCCAAAATTTGGAGCAATGCAGATCTAACTACACTATCACACCATAACATTGACAGAGCTTGATTAGTCTATTATTGGGTTGTGTATGTAGCAATTTGACGTAAACATTCAACCATGGCACAATTGGTTAAGATTCTTTCAGAAAACTATTGTTTTAAAATATTGTATTATTGTCACAGCCATTGCTTTGGATCCTATGTGACCGGAAAGGGGGTGACCGAACGGGGAACCTGTTTGTGGTTTTTGTGATGTGAAGGCCAATTTTGCTTTAAGGGTTTAAGAGTTAAGCCCGCCGAAAACTGGTTTAATGAAGGCGGCGGGGTTTATGATTTTCGGGAGGTGAGGATGGCAACGGTGCATGGGAAGCTTGTGCAGGAAGCTTGGAAATCAGACAGGGAGTGGGGGAGGAAATCTTTTGATTTTGCTGAATGTGTAGTAGTGTGAGAGATCGGAGCAGATAAGGGTTGAAAATCAGAGATGCGTAGAGGACGAGAGGAGTTCTGGTGCACAGAAAACACAGGAGTTTGGAGGATAGCTAGTTGTTGATCTCTTTTGCTGCGTTAGCAACTAGAAGATGGCCAGCTCCATGATCTGATTGGAGTAGGACTAATCAAGGCTCGGTGTTGAAGAAGGAGGAAGCTTGAAGGTGGTCTGAGCTGTAGAGATGCACATAGAAGTTATACCTGTAGAAGTTCTAGTAGTGGGTTTGGGAGCAGTTGATGTGTGCCCCTCTTTGGGAATTAGCAGAGCTGGAAGTATAGAAGCTATGGACTTCAATTAGGACTATTGTAATACAGTCTACTCAATAGAAGAAAAGTTACTCACATTCTGGCAGAGTGAACTCATTGGAGGAGTGGAGGTGTTGTATTGACCCTTCCCTTTTAGGTGACACCTACTTCTTTGTAACTCTTGATACCATATTTAGGTTGTGTTATTTCGAATATTTTTGAAATAATGGAATGCATACATTAATTATTTATAATGACCTAAATAAACAATCAATGATAAATTGTCAAATGTCACTATTGTCATGTTAATCAGCAAGTCATGAGGCATTCCCAAAAGATGTGTTCGATTTATATTCTCATTTATTAGAAAAAGCTCGAAATGTCAGACCAGATTAGTGCAAGTAGCTTGACTGTATTACCTGCCCCACACAATTACAATGATAATGTTATTTGATAGGATAATGCAAGATAAAATATTCAATTAAGGTTAATCTGTGAATTTATTGGCATCAGATCACTGTGAAACTTCTCTTGCTGAACTCTTAGGTTATCAGAAACTGCATTTGACTTAAGATCTCTCCATTTAATATGTTTTCCCAGACTTCTCATACAGAAACTTCTGCTACAGCTTCTTCTTTCATCCACAGTAACAAATGAAAATACCCAAATTCCAATTCAATGCCCTGATCCTAGAAATGACACTCAACCAGACAGACGTTTGCCATCCACATGCACGACACCTCCCTAGGTCTATATTGCTTCATGATAGATCGATACATTGCACTTGGTACTCAAAACATTTCCTCACATCCTCACACAATTATAATCCCATAATCCCACCATCAAGCATTCAGGAATCTTGTAGCATTTCCCAATTTCAGTCCCTCTGCAGTTCTACTCACAATCACGACTCCCAAACCTTGACTGGTTCTCTCAACATCTCCCCCAATTTCTAGTATCCGAAAACTTATGCCATTCTCCGACTTTGATCAATGCTCTAGGGATTTTCATCGACTCCCAACAAAATCACACACATGTATATATAATATGAGCAAGATGTTCATGATCATGAACTGCAAAGCAGAATAACAATCGGTGATCTAACAGAACTTGAACATGTTCTACAAGAGTTATAGCAAGAACATTCCACTTGCTTCGTCTACAGTGCTTGCTAAACATCTACTACAACTATCCCTTCTCAACCACACAAAAGCACGAAAATACTGAGCTCCTGAATTCGCTGATCTCCACAACACCACCATTGCTCCTCTCTTATCCTCTCCTCACTCCGCTTCCCGCCATCACCTCCTCAGCCGGAAATCCAAAGCATTCAAGAAGAAACGACACACAAAGATAAGCAACATCTTCAATTCTGTAGCACACCGCCATACTAATAATACCTAGAAACCACATAACATACAAGACACGAAACAACTTCGATTCAAGCACCCATCCAAAAAACAAACCGCCGCCTTCTCCCGGTTCACGAGGCAGCCAACTATTCATGATGATCCAAAGTTCTAGCTGAAAGCTGATGTATCCATAATGTAACCGTGACCGGAAATGAGCTCCGGGGTTGATTTTTTTTTGCGAACACCTAACCTGTGATTGCCTCAGGGTTTTTGAGAAGTGCTCAGTGAACAAGATGATGTCCTGCAAAAGAGAAAAGCACTACCGAATGCTTTTTGGCTGATTGTGAGTGATGAAGGATAAGGCGAGCTAATTCCAGACGTGAAGCGGGTGGCAGTCTGTCTCTTGGTTGTGAGTTGAGCTTGGTGTCGATTTTGTGTTTTGTGTAGTATTGTTGCAGGTATGACGGCCACCTGACGGCGAGCGATGCTCTGTGATCTGCAATGTGTTTTTGGAGCGGCTCTAGTGATGGGTATCTAAGCTTCCGGATTGTGGCTTTTTTACTGTTGGAGGGGGTGTGTTTCTACATTGAATGTTTATTTCCGATTTTTGATGGAGATGAAGCGCATTTGTGGCTGTCAATGATGTTTTCTGTGCGTTATGGCGTTCGGGGCTTGGCTAGAGGATCCGGAGAGACGAGGGTACAAATGCAGGATTTCCGACGGGTGGATGCAGGCAATCTTGGTGAAGCAGCTAAGTATTCGAGTGGAATTAAGTGTTGGAGCTAGTTTCTAAAGATAGAAGATATTAGTTGTTGATTATGCATGGTGTTGGACACATTGGTGATAGGAGCAGGACTTGAGACTTCGGCTACGTAGTTCTGCATACTCTACAACGTACCCAACGATAAAGATGGAACATGGAAGAGGAGTGATGACAAATCTAGGTATGCCAAGGTTTAGGTGACGATCGGGATTGTGAGGAGCTTCAGTGAATTGGGTGGTTGAGTGGAGTGGCATATTGCATAAGTATTGTTTTTGGATGTCTTCTGTCTCAAGTCGGCTGGAGCTTGGTGTTTGGTGACATTTGCCCTTAAGCTTGTGGGTTGCAGACTGTCTGTAATGAGTCACAGAGGTGTTGAATGAGATAATCAACATGAAGTGAGTGAGCAATGAGTACTGTGGGACATCTGGATCATGCTGCTGAAGACCTGGAGGCATCATACGGTGCATGAAATGAGTTTCTTGAGTGGTGTTAATCAGAACACCAGATCTTCTGGAGGAGTTGGGAATGATAATTATAAATGTGTAGATTGTCAATGAGTTGGAGTTTAAATCTGAGTAATGTGATGTCTGGTGCGAGGTTCAATCAAGTAGCAGAACAACTGTAGTGGTGGGGAACAAGATTCATTGCTGTGAGATTTTAAATTCTGTGGTATCTTCTGTGTTTTGTGATGTCTGGCACTGATGTAAGTAGTGTATCGAGTGTGTGTGAGTGTTGATTGGATTTCTTGGATGTGAGGAGGAAGAATGAATGTCGGTTTAAACATTGCATTGAGTGGCATTTCCAACATAGTGGGCTTGGGCAGAGAGGCACAAAGCCACATTGGTGCAAAATAGAATCCAACCTCTTCCATCTTCCAATATGTTACTGGTGTTACTGAAAGGAAGTGGATTAGTACATTGTAATGTTAATGTTTTTTGAATAAATCTGCCGCAATGTCAAAATGGAGATGTGATTAGTATCCTTGAAGCTTTGTAAGGATTGTATGTTTGTTTTGGTGTAATACATCAACATTGACACCTGGACGTGGAGCAGCCTTGTCATGCAAACATTCAAGCAAGTTGGATAGTTTGTTAATATACTGTTGCTAATGATTGCCTTTGTACTTTAGCACCTTTACAGCCAGCTCAATGAATCTTGCTCTTTTTTTTTCTTTAGCCTGGTGGTACTAGGTTAGCTTTCAAGTAAGATTCCACCATGCATGGCACTGCATTGGATATGCAATGCTGGGATTTTGTACACTATTCATGAAATTAACAAGCTATTGTTAGCATAATCTGCCTCTATTTTTTTGTTGTCAGTCTTGAAAAGTTATACACTATAGGTTATGTGCCCACAAAGCTTCCTGATAAGCTGTGTTTATTGATAGGTCTAGTCATTGGTCTGAAAATAATATTGTTGTCAGGTGTTAGTCATGGCAGACTCAGGTAACAAAGAAATAGGTAATATAGAATTGTTTTAATTGAGAGAATTTTCATTTGTGGAAATTTCAAATGTGTGCAGTATTCATGGGAAACAGAAGAATTTAGAGTGCCACAAGTGTGGAAGAAGGGGGCACTGGGCTTGAAAATGCCCATATGAGGACATGGACAAAAGTGACAAAAAGAAGAGTGATGGGTTGAGCGGCAAGAAGTCAAAAGGGCCTTATAAAGCTTTCATGGTGAGCTCATTGAAGCTTTCCAGGTGGCATTGGTATGTTGATAGTGGTTGCACAACACATGACATATCAGAGGTCATGGTTCACAACTTATCAACCCAAAATTCAAATTTCACAAGTTGTCAGCTGAATATGCTCATAGAAGTGTTGTGCATGCCAAATCTTGGCAGAAGCTTATTCTTGTGCTATAGACCAGTCCAAAAGAATATCTGGGTGATTGCACACTAAGGGGGACTAAAAAATGGCAGATATGGTATCCATATAAAGTTTCTAAAAATCCTGATTTTGGGGGGGTAATAAATTGAATTTTGATTTCTTGCTCAATCACATGTCTTGTTTGCATGCATCACCTTGTTCAGCCGGTTGTACCACCTTGGTGCTCTAAGCATGTTCGGTGGACAATCTGCGATCTGCAAGCTTCGTCATGTGTGATCACATATAGCTCTCAAGTGTATGTTCAAGTCCATCTCTCTATGACATTAGGTTGCTACAATGTCAAGTGTTTTGGCACCTTCTTCAAGTGATCCTTGCAATGATTGGAGTAGGAAAGTAAAGAATGAAGGCAGGAGCTCAGGTCTTCGTCTTAGTGCAAGGGGTATGACTGCACCATTATACACTGAGGTCCTGAAGTTGTTGGTTAATGATGGGAGTTGTAGGTTTACAAGAAAGGATTTTGCAGACAAATATGGCTTGTGCTACATAGGCATCAGCCCCAAGCAGATTTGGCTATCTAAAGATTGCATGTAAGAGGAGGTTCATAAGTTTTTTGGCCTTGTTGTTAACAAAAATGGGGACTGTTATATTGAGTGTTTGGGTGCAATGTTCATCACAAAGCTTTGGATGACTATCCATCAGAAACCCTATGTTTTGATGTCCAGATTGATAACACTAGGTGTGGCTAGAGGAATCATTTGTGAGCAGAAGGGGAAAGAGATGAACTAGGCAGCATATGGCAAATGGACAAGTGTAGAACAATTCTGACATATGAGGGCAAGGGTGCAGTTGGTGTTTGTGTCAATGATGCAAATTTTCAGGGCCTATCTGAAGAAGAAGAAGGTGAGCAGTTTGATGAGGAGGAAGGGTATATGCAAGCAAGCATGACTAGATTTCATGGCTTTGCAGGCATATTTTGAGTTTTGCAAGAAGTTGTTTACCAGTGGCAAAGAACTTTTGAGCATGAAAAAAAATTCATGGTTGTTGTGCGAGCTTCTTCCAAGTTGGAGGAGAGGAGGTAGCAACTGCTTCTTAATAAAGGAAAGCTTCAATCTTTTTGTTTGGATTTAGAGAGAGAAGAGTCTATTGCAAGCACTGATTGTTCTTCCGCTGAAGCTATGAGCACTGCCATTCAAAAAGCTTTAGTAGCATATTTGAAATCACAGGCTGAAAAAAGGTAATGCTGAGTTTGAGAAAGTGCACAAAGACGTTGCAAACATGGTTACTAACATGAGTGCATTTGGAAGACCAGGTTGTGGTTTGTAAGCAACATGACAATGTTGTTCAGGGTCTAATAAGTAAATCTCAAAGAGGAGGAGATCTTTGTAAAGGTTTGCAGCCACAACCTTTCCTCCCTTCTGAGATTGTTGATCTGATTCCAAGAACATGGGTAACATTAGACAAATGCTCACTTTGCAGGTTGGGCCTTGCTCATCTTTGGACTGCTTGCTTTGCTTCTTGCCAACATGTTTATCATGAATGGTGTACAATGTATCACTTTGGAAATTCCAGTAATTGAATACAGAATGGATGCAAGGAGGAAATGCATGAAGCATGGTGGATTTCAATGGGCTTAAAGAAGTTAGAAACTACAAATTCTTTAGCTCACATTGGAGATGGAGGAAGATCCAAACAAAGTCACAATGATTCAAGTACTTCATAGAGGTGGACCTTTGAGCATGTTTTCATTTTCTAAAGATTTCAGATGGACTGTTGTTGTACATAGCTTAACATCTTTATAGATATTAGGTTTACTGTTCTCAGGCATGTAGTATGCTTGCTGAAATGTTGTTCATTTTGACTCACAAAATTTAGCTATGTTGTCCATAAAAGTCTTTGAGAAGTAGTTGGTTGTAATTGTAGTCTTTAGAAATAGGTAGAAACTTTTTACTAAAAGAAAATTGTAGTTTGAAAGTCCATAGATGAAGTGGAGATTCTTGATAATGTGTTAGTACTTGATCCTGTTTCCATACTCATTCCACCAAGACATAGCAAAAGTAAAAACCATTCCATAGTAGTTGTGATTGTTTCCATTAAGAATCCCTATCAAGTTATATTTTTTCCCTTAGACCTCTAGAAGTAGTGACCAAAGTAACTTGACTACACAAGTTCAAAGTGAATGTTCCTCTTACCTTACTCAGGAGTCCACCGGTTTCCAACTTGAGTCCACATGTTGAACTGAATACATCTGTGACATATGTTTAGTGATGGATTCATGCAAGTGTTGGCAGACTTTGAGAATTGTTTATTGGACTGATCTTCTAGGTCTTATGCCTATGCAGTCATCAGTTTCAATTTCAGCCAATCTCCCTAGCCCTTGATGTGTGCCTCCTCCAAATTGCAAGAATGATACTCCATGCCAAGTGTGGGCAACTTTCATGTCAAGGATCAACTGAAGCAGTGTGTTGTTGATTTTGAAGTTACAAGTCCTATTGGGGAAATCAAGGACCAGCTAGATGTTGCAGCAAAACTGACCAGCTAGTTGTGAAGGACTTTAGGAAAGAAATTTTGATGCTCCTGGAAAGAAGACCAAGAAGGTAAGGTGCATGTGTGTCTGCTGCAAAGGCAATGCATGCAACAATCACTCAAGCTTCTACTCATTCCAAAAAACACAAGTAATAGATCTATCATTTTATTATAGATAAGGAGATTATAGCACAATTCATGGTCCTAGATGCAGACAATATTTGTAAATGTTTTGTTGTTTGAATTCATTGGAATTCAATTCCTATTTATTTTGGGTAAGCAATGTTCATCTTTATGCATTTTGATCATGATCCAAAGTTGCACTTCTCCAAATAGGTGAACATGATTTGATTCTTGTTCATAAGTTGTTCTTCCAGGTTTGGTTCTTGGAGGTCTGTGGGTAGTGGTTTTGCCTTTGATGTTCTGGCAGCACTTTTCCAAACCTTGGCTGCTTGACTTGAATGGATATGTGGAAGTGTCTGCATAGGTTCACTCTTGCCCCTATTATTCTTTTCTCTTTCCTGTGTTGACTTATGTGCGTGGTTTTGAGTGTTCATTACTCAGCTGGGGTCTTTGAAAGCTTTCCAAACATCAAAGGCTTTCATGTTTTTTGCTAATCACATTCCTACATGGTGAAATGTACAATGTGTGATGCAAATTTGACTAGCAGACATGTACTTCTAGAGGAACAAGTACAACATGCAAGTCTATTGCAACTCTTGATGTAATCTATTTTCAGGTTGTATGCTCAACTTTTGTGTCACCTGCAAATCATTTGACTAAGTTCCATTACTTTATGCTATATAGAGCTATCAACCTCAAATCTTCACAAAGTTTTGGCATACTTTTACAGCCTTGTTTGTAATGTTTCTAGTGTGCAAATATTCTCAAGTAAGGTTATTTTGTTCCCAATATGTACAGGGCATTACTGAAATGGCTGTGACAACACAGGGGACTTAACATGTGGAATTTACTGCATTGAGCATTTCATTAATCAGCTAGGAACCTTCACCATTTTGAATGAGGTCTTTTATAAGTGACCACATTAAGCCCAAGAAGTGTCAGATTTAGACTCAGAGACCTTGATATGGTTTTTTTACCATACATGCTACTAGTGTAGGTGTTCACACAAGGATTCATCAGTTTGTATATAACTTGTTGCTTGGTTGCTTTGTATGTTGATCCAATTTTGAGTAGACATTGTGGGTAGAAAGTATAGTTTGCCAAGAAGTTGGGCCATAAGCTAGAAGGCCCACATCATTGTTTCTATTGGTTTCTTTGGATTTGCTTCATAGAGGAAGATATGTGTTCCCTCATGTCAAAGGAAAACATTGCATATTGTAAAATTTGCACTTTGAAGTAAAAATTCTGAAAAGATCATTTTAAAAAACACCTTGTGCAATTCTAAACAGGATACAGATGATTAAATCTTCTAGTTATTAAGATACTATTCCAGATAAAGGTTTTGCAAACTCTTCTAGACATTGCATATTATACATATGCACTTTGCAGCAAGAATCTTGAAAAGATAATTGAAAAAAGACCTTGTCCAATTTGAAACATGATACAGGTGATAATCTTGCCAGTTTTTTATACCAATCTGAACTTTGAAAGCTTTTTAGATTCTTCCAAACCTGAATATAAGTATCATTCAAATGCTACAAATAACTTTCAATTTTCCATATATAATTTGTATAGATGTAGTTAGTTATATAAATGTTCATTTCTTTTATTACATAAACACATGAGAGGTAAGAACAATGTAAACAAAAAGCTTTTTTCAATTTAATCATGGTCAATTACCATAACTGAATTCAAGTGTTGGAGGTCTATTGAAGCAGATCTGCTTGTGAACTGCATGGAAATTTCCAATTCTGACAACACAAAGAGATAATAATCTGACCCTTGCCTACCTATTAAAAACCTGCAAAGAGGTGACACAAAATTGTAATGCATTGTCTGTATTCACAAATGAGAGTGGTCAAACACGATTGATGGATAATGTTTTTACATGCTAAAGACAAAGTGTAGTCACCACATTCAAGATCCTGAGATGCCTGCTATATACATATCTACAGGATGTAACAGCAGATAAAGAGAACCTGGTAAGCAGACAGAACAAAAGGAAACAAAAAGATGAACTCCTGGCTCAAAGAGTCAACAGAGTATAGTGATAAGAGAACAAAACTGGCATGGAAAACAGAGGACATGACACCAGGAATTGAGCTTACAATGAGAGCCTTTTTACCCTGTTGACCAATCTGAGTCATAGCTGTTGGCCTGACTTTCAATCCTAACAAGCAGCTTCTCTTGGACACTGGAAGCAATAATTCTCTTGCGTTTTGTTTCTGACCCATTTGTGACTTCAAACTTGTTACATTGGTTCTTGATGGAAAGAGCCTCAGAGATTCTCATATCCTGCAGTGAATATGGATGATGGCCTGGTGCACTGTCTGGTCTCCCTAATCCATTGACAAGAAAAGAATGTTATCAACAATATAAGTAACATATGTCGATTGTGGTAATGATGGATTCATTGCAAAGTTACTGTTTAAAATACATGTCCAATGCTTTGGTGAAATTTGTTTGCATGACATGAATTATTTAGCTTATGATAGCTAAAGGGACAGATCTAACTTGATTGTAACCTGGGCATGCTGGGTGGGAGTTTCTGGCCCTCCCCTCCTCTTGTTGCTTGTAGGATGGGCTCACCTTGCAGTTCAATTCTCCCTGGCAGGAAGCAAGAAAGGGAGAAATTTCTGCAGGAGACTGTATGCTTGTTGACCTGCAATGGCAGCTGATTCTGGTTATTACACAGTTGCTACAATTGAATTGGAGAAAAATTCACTTCCATGGAAATGATTCACATTACTCAAAAGGACAGGAGAAATGAAAGGAAATTGCAGATCCTGCTCACAAATTAGAAATAGACTCAGACCAGCTTGGATAGGAATTTAACATGTCCTGCTACTAGCACATTATGGCTGGTGCAAGAACATCTAACCTGCAAGTCTGCTGGTATTTCAGCTTGGCCACTTCTTCACTCCGCTTCTTCCTGGATTTGATCTCAGTGCTCACACAATTGAACATGAAAAGGAATTCTCGCATAGTCTTAAACAGATCAGTCTGTCTCTCCTCCTTCATCGTTTCCCCAAAATAGGCAGCCAGGTCTTTAAGCTTTCCAAGAGCTGAATTTGCAAGGCTGTTCAGATTTGCTATCTCTGTTTTGGTGTTTTCAGCAAATGGAACCATGAGATCAAGGAAATGCCTGTCATATTTTGGTTCTGAGTTGTTTATCAAAGAGCTGGTTACTTCAATTTCTCTGTTCACTAGTTCTACACCCCGCTCAAGCTCATTCAGACTTGAGTGAATCCGATCCAGGCTCAAATTTGCTGCAGACTTCACTTCTTTCATTTCTTGAGCCAGTTTTCCAACCTGCACCAGTAAGAGTCATAATGTGCTAATTCATAATAGAAAGGATAAAATATCTATGCACCAAGCATCACTGCTGCAGCAACAGGGGAGTAATCATAATTATCTTGTACCTGGTCATCACTTTTGAGCAACTCCGCAACCACAAAGTGCAACAGAGTTGTTCTCTTGTTCCTGCCCTTAACATCCATTAGTTTCAGCAAGGTGTCAAGCTTGAACCCACTTGCTGACCCATGGCATGAGCCTCCATTCAAATGGTTTCCAACTGCCAGCACCATCTCCAGTATTCTGACAAGGGTACTGCTTGACATCAGCTGGTCACATGCCCGCTCCAGCAGCTTCAGGTCTTGTTGTGTCTGTCCAGCAGTGGAACAGAGAAGTCAAGCTGTATTTCATCTTTGTTCTAAGCTCTCTTTTCATGATTCTGATGAAATGAAAAAAAATCCACCTCCAATCTCTGATGTTGCAGTCACATCAGGGGAAAACATTTGTGATGCTTTGGTTTACAGACACACCTGTTCCAATGTTGCACCATACTGGAGCTTAAATAAGAAAACCTTTATCCATTTCTCCTGCCGAGGGATGCTTAGAAGTTCCAGATAGTACCTGACAGACACAAATTCACAGGAAATGTCCCTTAAAAGCTCTTGATCATCACTGGCAGTTTCTTCTTCTTCACAAAAGACCAGAGTCTGAGTTACATTCACCTGCTATATCACAAGTCTATTCTGAATAACTACTATAGACAATTGTAAGAACTTGAAAGATGTTAATTTGAGGATTGTACACAACAATTAATGAGAAGCATACTTCTCAACCTCAGCTAGCACTGAGGGGTCTCCTCGATAGCACTGGAGAAGTGTAATATCCTCTTCACTTGGGAGAGTGTTGTGCATTACATTTAGCACCTCCAGTGTCAATACACTTTGGTCAATTTCACGAAGCGCTTGGCATAGCTCTAGTAAGGGTATACGTAAGCTTCGTAGCTGTATACTGATATTGTGAGCTCGTTTTAGCTCTAATATATGCATGCCTTGTGGCCTCTTCAATCTCAATCCCCTCTGATTGCAAAGGACACATTAGCACACCAAGCACAGTTCAATGCAAGATGACACTATTTAATCAGATGATGAATAGACTGTGGGAACTGTCTCATAAAAGAAATGGCAACAACACAAAGCACAATGGCAAAGAAGTGGCCCAGGATAAGCTTCTTGCTGCAGTAAGTCTAGAAATAAGGATCATCCAGGTCAACCTTGGTAGGTGTGTTCTTTGGAGTTGCATCTGTGAGAGCAAAGAGGGACTCGAGCTCTTGAAGATCCATCTGCACTCCTTCCAATGCTGTGTTTGACCATACAGTTTTATCTGTTGAGCTGGTGGTGATCTTGTCCCATACAAGTTGCTTCAACTTCAGCTTCCTCTGGTTTCCAATGTTACCTGTGTTACTCATACCTTTCTTTATTACAACAGGAGGAGGTGATAATCCGCCAATTCTATGAGTGGGTGGAGGTGGAGGCGGAGGCGGAGGTGAACATAGGGATTGTGGAGGAGCATGAGGTAGGGGAGGGGGAGGTCTTGGAGGAGGAGGGGGTGGAGGTGGAGGAGGTGGAGGAGGGGGAGGGGGAGGAGCTGGGTTAGGAGGACCAGGTTGGGGCCTTCCTGGATTGGGAGGAAAGCATTGACTATGTGCAAGCAGCTCTGGAGATTGGGGAAAAAGTGGGGACGTGTGATTGGAGCCCGGACCCTCTGCAATCACTTCCTTTTGCAAGGTTATAACATCACCACGTGAAGACCTGCTTGTACCACAAGCTGAAAATGCATTCAGACATAGTGGTGGTGAAGGCTTTTCTTCCATCTGGTCTGGATACTCTCTTTGTATTTGGCACAAGTTGATGGGTGAAGTCAGACACCCTGAGAGTTTAGGAGCTTCCAAAGGCCTTGTTGAATAGCTTGGGCTTGTCTCCTGCATATGTGTCCCATCAAAGAGGTTCAAATGGTGTTGAGCTAATGATGTAGGGGCTACTGCATCAGCATCATGCAAAGACAGACTTTTATTTGCACATTGCTGGAGTGATACAAGAGTTTCCATCCCTTGCAAATTTGAAATCTTCTGAGGAGCTATCTGTTCATTTTTGGGTTTCATCAAGGAGATGCCATTTCTGCTGCTTCCATTGCTGTGACCATTCTCATGACATATTCTCCTTTGCCATGCAGTGTAGGCAGTTGACTTGCAGTGAGGGAGATGATTACCAAATTGACAGCTTCTATCCAAATGCTTTTGACTTGACTGGAAAGATCCAGTGCAGCAACTATTCCCTGACTTTTGCTGAGGGTCTCCAGCAGTAAACCTGTTGTTTGTCTTCTCAAGCGCTGTTTCTGGAGTCAGATGTGAAGTAGTTCTCTCCTCCAGATCTTCTAAGCTCTGTTTTGGAAACTGTGGTAGATAATACTTCCAATCTTTAATACAAGCCATCCCCAAGAAGCTGCAAATGAGTCCATATTTTGGTGCACTGTACCAAGATGTTGACTGACAACATGAAGCATTTGGATGAGACCTCCCATTCACATGCATTGAGTTCAAATGTGGTGGTTGCGTCTCTTCAAGACGGTCGTCCTTCCAGTGATTGTGAGAATCTGCACAGTCTCTAGCAGATTCCAGATTCTTGAAGGAGCTACCATTAGACATGCTTGGAGGAGCTGAAGTGGGGCAGTCCCAAGTATTGTTCCTACCCAAAATAGTCACGCAGTTGTATTCCTGGCTGTTGTTTGGAAGATTGCACAATTTGTGAGAACCTATCTTGTGAAACAAAGGTTTTGCAGCCTTGTTCATCTCAACTGTAGAGACTCTTGGCTGTGGCATAGTAAATCCTTCTCTAATGCAATTTGCCACATCACCAGTCTGTTCACAATCAATTGGCAGGGAGGCAAATCTTGCTAGGATGGCAAGTTTGAAATCTCGCCCTTGCTGCAGGGTCTTCTCTATAAGATCATCCTGAGCAGAGGGTATCCCGTTTTCACTAAGACATTTCATATCGTTGTAGCTTGCAACCATGTCCATAGTTTCAAGATGAGAATCAGTTCTCTTGGAACACATCATCCATTGGTCAATGATCAATTGTAGTCTATGAAAGAAGCTCTTTGAAGTATGCTCTGGCTTGCATTTGTATCTTGACTTCCATCGCAGCACTGTTCTGTTAGGAACCTCAAATCTTCTAGCCTGCCTATTCCTGTTTCCACTAGAAACATGGGAAGGAACTTCACAATCATCATATTGCATTCCCTGTTGATCAGCTGCATTTCCACTTTGGAACCATTTGTGAGAGTTGGATTTCTGAGAAACCTCAGATAATGATTGATACTGGTTACAATTGCATAAATGTTGGAGCTCATCACCTGCAAATACTAGAGTCCTCAAATCATCATGAATCTTGCATCCACCTTTTCCTTGGCCCAATAAAATTGGAGTTATTCTCAAGTCATCATCAAATCGGTGCCACCAGTACTCTGGCACATAGCAGTTGCTCTCTGGATCTTGCAGAGCACTGTTTTTGCTGATAGGCATCTGGAGTGGCTCAGATAAATTCCCTTGTGTTATCAAGTTCAAGTTTTCGAAAACTGGTTGCATGGTCCTTTTGGCATGTTTTGTGTTCCTGCTTGTTAATGGGATTGTCTGGGGATTTAGCAACCTCTCAAACACCGAGGTCCTGGAGTCTGGACTCAAGGGATGTACAGAAAGAACCACAAGGGAGTCTTCACTCTGCAGCCTCTTTCTGAAGTTCTGTTGACTGCATCAAGCACATAAATTTAGCTTACAATTGCATAACTACAGTTACCTTGAAGGTCAAGATATGCCAACCTACTAGTCTGTCTTCAAAAAGAGAATGTGCCAAGAATTGGGCAATCTGAAGTTAAGCACTGAAAAGTCAAGAGTGAAGCAGAACCTTTTTTCCTGTTGCGGAATGGGACTATCAGCGATTCCCAGAGGTTGAGAAGTATCACTTGCAACTTCAATAACCTTGGAAAATGATGACAGGATCCCAGCTGGTTGCATCTCTCTGCTGCTCTCTTGAAAACCTGTCTGCCATAACAGAGAGCTCACTTGCACAAGTTACTGCCACCTTCTATAATTTGTGTGCATTCAAGATTGATCAGCCAGACAGTAATACATAGTCAGAGGTCATTGAGCATTCTGATAATCACTTCATCTTTAGATTTAGCAATGGATTCTATTTTTTGGTTCTCTGAGCAATCAACATGTCAAACTTTCAATGTTCCCTTTCCTCCTCACTATTCTCTGTCTAAGATTTCATTTTTGGAAGGAGAAAGATCTCTAGCAGTCTGTATCACTGTGACTGGAGACAGTATGCAGAGCATGTACCATACCAGTGGGATTATCTGGTGACATTGCATGTGTTTCCTGCGCACTAGCAAGGGACTGGCATGAAATGTGGCCATAGCAGAAAAGATAATTCCACTCATTGATCATTGTGGCCAGAAACACACTTGCAACTTGAACATTTGTGAAGTGCCTGTGGAGCACAGCAGCCATTTCTGTTGACTACATTGCTGTATATGATGGTTAAAGACCTGTCAGCAGATCTGGTACCTCATTCTCACAGATATAATAACTTGGACACCATAAATTAACTGTGACAAGTCCCAAATGTTCAGAGAGATGTAACTGCTGCTTTTTTCCACTTGGAGAAATGTGCAGCTCACTTCTATCATTCAAGGTGTACAGAGACCATAGACAACAATGAACCTACAGATGACAGGATCAAATGTATGCATAGTTTCTCTCAAAAAACAGAATTGAAGCTTATTTTTAGTAGATGACAAGTACATGAGATGATTCAGCTGGTCTTGCCTTGCATTACCTGTGAACTATTGCAGCATCATCAGATCTCCGTAACAGGAGAGGCCCAAAAGTTGTTTCCATTCTCTTTGCATTGGTCCCCTTGTTGGAGGAGCTCACTTGGAGAAGCAGGAAGGCAATGCTCCTTAGAAGTGCATAGTTTGAGGATGGAAGGCGATTCAACAGTAGACGGAATACATACAAGCGGGAATACAAATTTGGAATTGCTGTACATGGGAAAAAGAAAACGCATCAGTGAGGCTGAATCTTAGGTTTGCAAACTGCAATCAAAACTGTCCAAAAAAGTATTCCAGAGAAAATGTAACAGTATCAATTTGGACCACAAGGATAGTACAAGCATATTCATTGAATGCAAAGTTGCAAATGCTACAAGGACCTGCTGCTGCAATGAATGCATCATGAAGTGAGCTGGTCAACAGTGAGCCATTGAGCTCCTTCAGGTAGAGAAGCACCCCTGCTGCAACAGCATGTGGATTCAAATGCTTCAGCACCAAATCTGTACTCTCTGCAGACAAAACAATCTGGGAATTACTCTTTGTTCCCAAATCTCTAAATCCTTTCCTGCCACACGTACCCAGAACAAAATGCCAATATATACAAATTGAAACAAGCTTATTTTTGCATGACACCTTCCACATTCAAAGAAATACCCAACATCATCTTGTTACTATGATCTGGCTGGCACATTAAGCTGTCTCATAGCCAGTGCAGGTATCAGGGCAAAAAGATGCACCGATGCTGATGCTTTGTTTTCTAAGACACTGAAGACGAGAGTGAATATCATGTTTTAGAGAATTATAAGTACCCAAACAGAGTTTGAAGAGCATGTGCTTGATTCTCTTTTTCCCACTTTGATTTCTAAGTTTAAAACCCCTCCAGCACAAGCAGACACATACCATATTTGAAAGGAAAAATGTGAAAAACTCCACAAAGTACTGCCATTGTTATGACATGAAAGAAGAAGAATTTGCCTTTGGAATGAACATGAGTAAACCATTTGCGCACAGCAAGAACCTCTTCCAGTGGAGTCAGTACCAGAAACAAACCTTCAACATTGGTAGCTGGGGCCATGACCACACACAACTATCAGCTTGACTGTGGATACCATTTGGACATGTTAAGCACTCCCAGAAGTAGGCTTAAATTAGACCTTAAAAAGAAGAATATCCAGAAATGAATCTTGATCACAAAATCGAGCCTCAAGGGTAGATTTCTAGTCCCAAGAAGCTCACAGGGACATGGAATTAAGTATCCCAATATGCACAAATTTTGGTAGAAAATGGAAAGAAGATGATCAAGGGTCATTAACCAGTTGCAATCAAGTATGCTGTTGCTCGTTGCAAACCAATTAAGCTTGTTGCAGTGAAGTCAGCAGCTATTGCAGCCATGCTTGCGACCCTTGCTCTTGACATCTTCTGGCGCTTGCGTATTCCATGTATTTTCTTGAACATTTTGTTAGAATGCCTGGCTGCAATTCACACATAATCAAAACAGGCTGACACAATAATCTTCATTGCATTCTTTACACATCTAGCCTGTCAGTAGATTGCGTAACTCCTAGATAACCTCTTTTCCTTGCTACATTCGTGAAGAATTCTGCACATTGCTTTCACCACCAGACTATACTTCATGAAGCAGATCATTCTTGTGGATCCAAATCCGTTGAGCAGAATCGATTTGCAAACCAATAAATTCTGATTTCTTGAAACAGAATTGTCACTATTGCACGAAGAAATTGCGGGATCCAGTTCATGAGACAAACAGCAGCTTGCAAGAAGCGAAATGTAAGAACAGCCTCTCAAGAAACAATTACGTGTGCGTTTTGCACTAGATCTGTGCTATTCCAGCAGCAGCACATTAGAGGAATCAATCGCAATTTCATTCATGACTTTTGCGATCTACGTGTAATCTCTTCGACGTTTGATCTTATAATGCTGGAAGGGAGAATTGAATGCAGACTGCGACATTTGATCATACGATGTTGCAAGGGAGAATTGAATGCAGACTGCGACATTTGATCATATGATGTTGCAAGGGAGAATTGAATGCAGACTGCGACATTTTATCATATGATGTTGCAAGGGAGGATTGAATGCAGACTGAAAATGCCGAAGTTCGCTAGTCTGTGGTGATCGCCGTCATGCGCTTCTTGCAAAGATCCACCTGTAATTGCAAATTGTACGTTTGCTTCCGAGAATTCGCTGCGCGACACCCGGCAGTTCTGGTTCCATTGGTGCATCTTGTCCATTGGATTCCAACAGATCTTTCAAAAGAGCACACCAGATGAGGTGCTTGCAAGAGATCGCGAAATCACGATGCAAATGACATTGTCAGCGATGTGATTGGATCACGCAATTTTGAATCCCCATTCCACGGAGTAGCGGAAAAATCCAACCAGCTCACGGTTGTTGCAATCAGACTGCCCCCAAAAAACGGATAGCTTTTAGGTTCCGATTCTGAACCGTTTCTACTACCAGCAGCGCCATGGGAGCTGGTTTCGAGCATGATCTTGCGGGATGTTCTGAACCCTCAACTACTTGCAGGCTGTGTTGTGTGCTACTTCGAGAAGGTTGATGTTCTCTGGAATGAAATCTGCAAGCCCTATTTACTGAGGAAAGCTCATCCCCAGCAAGGGTCACAGTGTTTTTGGAGGTTGTTCAAGATTGTCGCAAACTCCCAATTACTTCGAGTCGGAGCACGGTTTTCCCCTTTGTACCTGACTGTTGCCGCGAGAGAGCGATGACAGACGAAAGCAGGAAGAGGGCGAGGTCTAATATCCTGGTCGCGGGGACACCCGGCACCAAGAAGACGTCCACGTGCTCGTTGCTGGCAAGCGCCACTGCCCTGCGCCACATCAACGTTGGGGAGTTAGTGAAGGAGAAGTCATTCCACTATGGCTGGGACGCGGAGCTCGAATGTTACATATGCTAAGATTTGTTGTTCCCTTCTATCTTCCTGCGTCTCCGAAACCAGAGGCTTTTTCATTTTGGCAGGCGATTCTTTCAAAAGCGAGAATCCCAAAGCAGGATGTCCAGCTCAGAGCAAAAATGGACATAGTAAGAGAGTCCGGAGAGGGAAGAAATTTCCATCCAGCGTATCTGTGAGCAGCATGCTTATGTGAAGGTGCATCATCTCTGTGGAGACTGATAGCATAGAAAGCAAAGCTGTTCTGAAAAAATCCAGGATGAACATGGGAGAGTGCTATTAGTGTTTTCCTTTTGCAGGGTTTGTATGCAGAATCATTCAGTGAGAGCAGGATTTGCTTTGGAGGAGGCACCATCTCTTTTAGTGTCTGGAATCACAGAGAAAAGCAAACCCAGTCTGAGGAACTTTCAGCAAGAGCATGTATGACATATTTCTGTTTTTGTGGGATTTGTATCCATTCCTACAGTGAAGAAGAGCTTTGGAGGCTGCAATTGTAGATTGTTTTTTCATGTCTCTCTCACAATTCAGAGCATGTTAATGGTTTCCCATTGACTGGTCTGGACTTCAGTTGCAATCGCAGACTTGCGGGTGGACCTTTCAAATCATGATTCAAAACATGAGCACCAATGTTGCAATTCTCAGTGGATTGATGAGGCCATGGAACACCACTTGTGCATAATCCTGAGACTAGGTACTCCCCCTCTCTTTATTGGGCCCTGCACCCACAGGGACAGGGACTATCGCATTAGATCCAACTTTTGTAAGTTTTACATTATTAGAACCGGTTTTTTTGGTGAAAGCGTTTAGACTGTTAGGTTGGAAAGGATTTTTTTGGTGTTCAAAGTGTGGACACAGTAGGTAGATGTACAACATATTATCTATTGGCAAGGCCAGCGTGTATGTGGATGCCTTGTTTTGTAAAGAGAAACATACATACACTAGAATTGCAGTGTTTCTATAGAGTGTCACGGCCAACTCCATGACTGTTATCCAGATATTTCATTTGCACTCTGCGCTGCTGCCCACTACCAGTGACGATATACTATTTAAATTTTTTCTTATGTTTTCATATGATTTTCAATAATTTATCATTATTTATGTTAATGTCAAACGTAATTTAAATCAATATACATTTCATGGATATGAAAAAACACATGTTAATTTGTTTTTTCATATCCATGTTTGTGGATGGGAAAAAAGTGAGATAGTTATAAAATGTAGGTATTTATTATGGAAGGTGGGAAATAGTTATTAAGAAAGTTAATAAGAAAAAGAAGTTTTTTTAAAGAAAAAAACAAAGTAGTTAGGCTTGAAAATGAGGTATTTTTTGTATTTAGAGTGGTGCACGGACAAACCATATGAAAAATCCCAAAATTTGCCTCATATACTAGTTTCAATTATTCGTCATTAGAATTTTTTTATCATAGTTCTTTGATGTTTTAACCATGGTGTTGTTTCAATAGGGTAGATAAAATTAGCATCAAGTAGTTTAACTAAATCTTCTCTAACCTTCAAAGCATAATTTGGGTTCATTCAATATTGTGTTTGTCTAATAGATTGAACATTAGCCATGTGTTCAATTCTATGTTCACAAATGTTTTTAGAAATTCCCTTCAATTCCATGAAAATGCACTTTTATAATCCATCAATAAGTCTTTGACTTGTGATTGAAATGTAGTTGGTAAGATTGCACTTATTAACACATTTCAAAGTTTTTCTTCACTACTTAAATTCAACTCTGCAAGTTGTTCACTAGTTGTGATAGTCCAACTAATATTATTTTTATCCTTAATTGTGATATCTATTACCTTGTCAAGAATTAATGCTTCACCTTGTTGGTGTTCATAAAAAAATATTGAATACTCATTCTTGTCTTCTAGTTGCAACATTCCACAATCAATTTCAAATAAAAAATATAATTCTTCTGGCACCACTTCTCCTCTAGGCCATAGTTCTGGAATTGTTTTATATAGTTCTTTTTTTTCTTGTTCAGAAAGTCCTTCTTTTCAATCAATTTCATTGTCCAAATTTTTTGGTCGTTGCAACAATTTAATATTCACACACATAATAATACTAAGTGTTACAATTCGATGTTTAGAACATAACAATGCATCTTGGGTTTTGTGACTAGTTTTAAAACGACTATTTTTTTTTCAATTATGTTTTTTATTACTTGGTTACAAAAAAAACTATGTAATTGCAAAAGACATCATTTGCGACTATAATCAATATGACAACTTGTTTAATTTTTGGGTAAATAGATTAATATTTTTGAATTTATATTAATATATTTCAATGATTTAAAAATAAAAAATACCATTTAGTTTTGCAACTAATAACAATTAATAATGACTCAATTTCTAATGATGATGATGTGGCATGCTATGTCGTAACCCTAGCCTTGGGCTCACTCCTAAGACAAAAGGGGTTACAAGGTTACGAACCAAAAAGAAGCTCGGGAGTCAAGGCAAAGAGGTCGTAAGGGTGCAGCCCAAAAAAAAGCCTGGGAGTCACATCACATATTCCCGGGAATGTAAGAAAAGTGCGAAGGAGTATGAGGGAGTGAACCCTCACACTTCCAAGGCAACTTCCACTTTGGGAGATGGAGTCCCAGTGGACTCCCAAAACTTTAGAAAGTAATTTCAGGGGTCAAAACTCAATGGCTTGTGGCATTCTTTATATCATTGGAAAGATCTTGAAACGTAAATTTTTTAAATGGGCTCATATTGCTCATTTGGACAACTAAAACACAAGTTATGGCCAAAAGAAAGGCCGGGAGTAAAACGGCCAATTTGACTCCCGACTAAAAGAAGTCAGGAATCGACCCGATTTACTTAGCTGCATAAGGTGTGCAACATACCGTTGGAAAGCTCTCAACGAGAGCTACAACTTTTCTTTAGATTGCATCACAATCCGAGGTCTACTCGCAAAGTTATGGGGCTCCAAAGTCGTGGGAATCCCATCTAGCGCGATTTTGGGACTCCCATTCGGGAGTCCCGAAAGAGAAAAACCATTTGGATGTCGGCTCTGTGGCCAGCCACAGAGTATACTATAAGGGGGAAGGTGGTGGTTTCCCCCAAGTCCGGGCCGTGGTGAATTTAATGTGTCCGTGTTGCCCATGGTTCGTCCTAGCACCAAAGGTGCTCTAACTATGCACTAACCACTTTGTGTGGGTTATGTGCAGGCTCGTGTGAGTGAGTGAAGCTTGTCAACTCGTCCTAGTCCCATCCCGGAGCTCCAACACGCCCCTCTACCCCTCAAAGTGTTATGAGCTAGGGAGCGTGCCCAGACTCCTCCCTCTTCCGTTGTGTTCTACTTGGACTCACATTTGAATCCTTCAAGGAGTCGAGAGTGCATCAACAGCTGTATAAAAAGCCAAATTTTTCCCTTCTCTTATTAGTTTTTCTAAAATTCCTTTATCAAAAAGAGTTTCCTCCATAGTCAAACTGGATTTTTAGATGTTCACGATGGCTATTACACGGCCATCATTTACATAGACTATGTTTTCTTTCCTTCTTTTCAATTTAATTGTAGAAAAATTGCTCTCTATCGCTTAATGTTGAAAGCAATAGATTTTTCCTAGCTTTGAATTTCTTAGGTTTCTTTTGCTTATTGGTTTCTTGTGTTCTTGAGTTGCTGCTACCTCTTTTTTTTTTCTACTTTAGTATTGTAGCTACAACATGAACAACAATAACCATAACTAGCAACAGCGTAAGCGAAGGAGAAAGGACACCGGAAACTTTGGAAGGAAGAAGGAGCAAATAGCTCCAAAACTTGTTTTACTGCCAACTTTAGGTCTTGGGAGCACGTACACACACACACACAGAAGGTTTGATTGTAATACAGTATTTACACTAGGTGAGGCAACCCCACATACACTTGCTTTCTTTGTACATGGGTTTTGAGGTTAGCATCTGGGCTATGCACTCCTGTCTGTTTTTTAACTTGCAATCATGCAGTGAGTAGCCTTTATAGTAGCTCTGGAAAAAGAAGAAAAAGAAGAAGAGAATAAAAATTTTAAAAACACGAAGTAGAAAAAAAAATTCTTTTTTCTGCATGCCATCGTTGTAAAGCTCACGGATGTGGATAACATTGTCTGTCACCATCCATCATAGTCGCCATCCATTTCGTTTCATTCCATTTCGTTGCAGTTCCATCCAACGTCCATCATAGTTCTGTTTGATGTCCATCGCAATTTCGTCCAACATCTGTCGTATTTCTATCCGATGTCTATTAACTTTCATCCAAAGTTTGTCAACGTTCGTCCATCCAACCCCTTTCATCCATCGACATCCATTCATTGCCATTCATCCCCGTCGATGCGTTGTATTCTTCAAATCATATGTACATAATACATACGTATCTGATATCATATTTTTCAAACCGTATGTACGTATTTTTAAAGATCGTATATAGGTTTTTTAAAATTAATACGTAAATTTACATGCTCTTATATTAATACATACATCTACATATTTCATATTAATACGTATATCTATGTTTTTTTGTAATAATACATACACTTACGTAATATTATTAATACATAAATATACAATTTTTTTTTCCTCTACTTTGTCATTTAAAATGTGATTACAGAAACTGAAAGTTGTTTAAGGTATGTTTTCTTAAGCACTTCATATTTCAGTTTCCATTATTGTTACATTTAATTGCATAGGTTGTGTTAGAACTTTGTAGCCAATGCTTTGCATTACTACAAAATTTTGGGCATGGGACAACACCATGTCCTTGGATGATGAGAGCACTATCGCTCACCCAAAGCCAAGGTATCAGCTAGGAAGTAACACAGAATCATTTGAATCGATTTCTTTGAGCTCACGATCTTCATGACAATACCATCAAGCGTTTACAATGCCACCGTCATCTAGTATAACTCCTACCAGGAATTCAAGTTCAAGTTACACTACATCAACGGTACATCAAAATCCATTTGAAGGGGTTAATCGGTGGGGTTCGCCTGCTGTCGCACCAACTTTCACACCATCACCGTATATTCCGCTACATGTTATTACCTATACACCCATATTAACAGTTCCTCTCGGAGATGACGCACTCCCAACTCCTTGAAGGACTCAAATGTGAGTCCAAGTAGAAGACAACAAAAAAGGGAAAAGTTGGGGCACGCTCTCTAGCTCATAACACTTTGAGGGGTAGAAGGGCGTGTTGGAGCTCCAAGATGCGACTAAGAAGAGTTAACAAGCTTCATTCACTCACACGGGCCTGCACACAACCCACGCAAAGTGGTTAGTGCATAGTTGGAGCACCTTTGGTGCTAGGACGAGCCACGAGCAACACGGACACATTAGACTCACCATGGCCCGAACTTGGGGGAAACCACCACCCTTCCCCCTTATAGTATACTCTGTGGCTGGCCACAAAGCCTACATCCAAATGGTTTTTCTCTCTTAGGACTCCTGAGTGGGAGTCCCAAAATCGTGCTAGATGGGATTCCCGCAACTTTAGAGCCCCATAACTTTGCGAACAAACCTCGGATTGTGATGCAGTCTAAAGCAAAGTTGTAGCTCTCGTCAAGAGCTTTCCAACGATATGTTGTACACCCTCTGCAGCTAAGTAAATCAGGTCGATTCCTGACGTCTTCTAATCGGGAGTCAAATTGGCCGTTTTACTCCCGACCCTTCTTTTGGCTATAATTTGCGTTTTAATTGTCCAGATGAGCAATACGAGCCCATTTTAGACATCTACGTTTCAAGAGCTTTCAAATGATGTAAAAAACGCTACAAGCCATTAAGTTTTGACCCCTAACATTGCTCTCTAAAGTTTCAGGAGTCCACTGGGACTCCATCTCCCAAAATGGGAGATGCCTTGGGAATGTGAAGGTTCACTCCTTCATACTCCCTCGCACTTTTTTTACATTCCCGGGAATATGTGATGTGACTCTTGGGCTTCTTCTTGGCCCACACCTTTGCGACCTCTTTGCCTTGACTCCTGGGCTTCCTCTTAGCTCACAACCTTATAACCCCTTTGCCTTGGTTGCGAACCCAAAGCTAGGGTTACGACAAGAGAATTGAAAAATTCAATAAAAGGCCAGGTACGATTTCTTTGAGGGAGTTCAAGGTAATTTTTTCAACTGTGGTTTGTGAATTGAAGTTCAAGTATGGTGCTAATTACATCGAGGTGTTCACATTCAAACAACTGGCCCGTTATGTGCACTATGAAACATGAGATGTCTACGAGCAACATTCTCCAAGGATTTTGGGTGTCTGTGAGCCATACCGACACAACCATGTGCGGTAGTCTTAATTTTTAAGAGTTACATCAGGGTTATTTAAGTGGGGTAAGGTTATTAAAGGTTTTTTCATAGGGAATGATGAATGTGCGTGGTGCGAAGGGGGGTTATTTTTTTTTCTGAAATGCGTTATTAATGAATAACGAGTTGGATTAGTTCTTTTTTTCAGCAAAGGCTAATAACCATAATTGTAGAGACTTCGTTGCGTAATTAGAGGTGAAAAATCTCTAGAGGGTTGGGGATAGAAGTAGACACCAAAATTTATGGTGTTCAACACAACATTAGTCTTGTTATGGTATTTAGGGAATAACAAGGATGTTAGAATTTCTTAAAGCAGTTAGAGGGATGTTAATGAAAGATTTAATAGAGATAGAATGATCTTCAAGCCATTGAACATAAGGTTAATTCGAGGCAATTCAACGATTAAATAGATAGTATGATAGTGTGCCAATGGCAATAGGAGTCTGATGATAATTGAAACATTTATTTATAATAGGGATAAGCTCAGCAAGGAGCTGCAAGTACATGTAAAATCCTAAGTTATGCCTTAATGATAGTTCACAACTGCAGGAAATCTAGGATGCGCCGGATGGTGTGAACTAGGTAATCTACCTTGCTATTAGGAGGCAGTTGACGAATCGGACCGCGCAACCAACGATAGTGACCGACGCCGGGAACTGAAGACTATGCGAAGTTAGAAATATCTTTAGTTTCGTAACAACCTTCACAAACAGTTTCGGGTTTGTCACTAGAAGCGAGGTCGACTTGCAACAAGATCACCAGGGTGCGAGAGTTCGGAGAAATACAATAGTACCAGGCTCGAAGAGGTTTGACTTCAAGACGAGCACACACCTCTCGAAGTTCGGGTTCTTCATCATGAGGATGCTGTGTTAGGGTAAGATCTAGAGACGACTCCGGAGGCGGTTCTTCATTCGCTTATGCGGCTTGCGGCCCGTAAGATGTGACCATGTGCGACGCCATAATTTCAAGGAAAGGAAAAAAGGTCAGATCTTCAATCAAAATCAAGTTGACAATGAAGGTGTGAAGGACTTGTTACGTTGAGGTGCGCAATCGTAATTTATAGATCGAAGAAAAGCAAAGAAAGGCGTGAGTAACGGCTTAGGACCATGGTAAAGTAAAACCGTGAGGTCAAGGGGAAAAAAATGGAGGGCGTAAGTAAAGGTTGTTGGGGGAAAATGGAAGAGGTGAAAAGGTGTTTTTCCTTCACCTTCCAATGGCCACCAAGCTTGGAACATTCCATTGGCCACCAAGCTTGGAACATTCCATTGGCCACCAAGCATGGAACCTTCCATTGGCCACCAAGCACGGAACCTTCCATTGGCCACCAAGCTTTGGATCCACCTTCACCTCCCTTCTCCTTCTCTTTTAAAGGCGAACTCGGATCATATGGAGCTCTCTCTTACCTCAGAGATAATTTTCATGTAATCTTGAATACTTGTTTCCACAAGCGTATTGAAGAGGCAAATAATGATTAGTCTTAGTAGAAGGAAGAAAGAAGGAAAGTAGAATTAAAATCTTGTAATAGTTTTGAAGGAATGGGGGTGGGAAGTGATAGTGTTGGAAGGTAGGAACTTTAGAGAAACCTCACAAACCCTTTCGGGTTTTCATAGCATAACTTCTCTCTAGTTTAGCTGCAGATCTTGAAATTTGGTAACAAGTTACGTCTTATAGTTAGCTTTCCAAAGAGCTAAAGCAAGCCAGATTTGAATGACATATGTGTGAGAAACAACATTTTAAGTGGCTGATGGTCTGCAGCAAGGTTGAATTATCACCTTTGTAAAATCCTCTCGGGTTTTGTAGCATAACTTCTTGCTGGTTTAGCTGCAGAACCAAGGATTTGGTGACAAGATGCGCCTTGTTGTTAGCTTTCCAAAAAGCTATGGCAAGCTGGATTTGAATCACATATGTGTGAGAAACAACATTTCAAGTGACTAGTGGTCTGCAGCTATGTTGGACATGGTGTTGAGTCCTTGAACATTGGTTTAATTGAATGATAATTTGACATGAAGTCCTAGGATGTGTAGTGTGTGAACTTGAAAATATATATCCATC
>Ga0116231_10001585_pt1 | contig 46788 bp, 32 predicted proteins | sample S1TSphgellanicum_2_FD_89695 | JGI IMG/M metagenome (GOLD analysis project Ga0116231, IMG submission 89695) | Host-associated microbial communities from peat moss isolated from Minnesota, USA - S1T2_Fd - Sphagnum magellanicum MG | ecosystem: Host-associated > Plants > Peat moss > Unclassified... | reverse complement strand
TTTTTTTTTTTTTTTTTTTTTTTTTTTTTTTTTTCTTTTTTGTTTATTTTTTTTTTTTTTTTTTTTTTTTTTGGGCAAAGGATACTTAGAAAATCAAATAGAAAATCTTGGATGCTTTGGGTCCTTCCAAATATCTACTGCCATAAATCAATGACATGAACCCAGTAGTCATGGGGTGTGGGGGGGGTGCATTATTGCTTGCTTTCTACTACAAAAAAAAGGACCATATTGCTGTTGGGTGAGGAGTCAGGAGGGGGTTCAGGGTTGAAGAAAAGGGGGCCCCGGTGAGAGAGGAGGGTGTTGGATGAGGAGCAAGCTGGCAAAAAGGTTCCAACAGAATAATTTTGCAGCAATGATAGAGGGGGGTTCGGTTACAATCATAGTTGGATTTGTGGGTTCGGTTACAATCATAATTGGGTTCGTGGGTTAGGTTTAGTGGGATTGTAGGTTACGTTACAATCATAATTTGGTTTGTGGGTTAGGTTTAGTGGGATTGTAGGTTAGTTACAAATCATAGTTGGGTTTGTGAGTTAGGTTTAGTGGGATTGTAGGTTAGGTTACAATCATAATTGGGTTTGTGGGTTAGGTTTAGTGGGATTGTAGGTTAGTTACAATCATAGTTGGGTTTGTGGGTTAGGTTTAGTGGGATTGTAGGTTAAGTTACAATCATAGTTGGGTTTGTGAGTTAGGTTTAGTGGGATTGTCGGTTAGGTTACAATCATAATTGGGTTTGTGTTAGGTTTAGTGGGATTGTAGGTTAGTTACAATCATAGTTGGGTTTGTGGGTTAGGTTTAGTGGGATTGTAGGTTAGGTTATAATCATAGTTGGGTTTGTGAGTTAGGTTTAGTGGGATTGTAAATTAGTTTACAATCATAGTTGGGTTTGTGGGTTAGTTTATTGAGATTGTAGGTTAGGTTATTGGGTTTGTGCCAATTTGTGGTGTAGTAGTAGTAGTAGTACATTATTATATACTATGTACAAGTGTGTTTGTGAAAATAATGTTGTTGCCCTAGGGGGGGGGCCCATTTCATGCAGCTGGATCTATCTAGAGTAGGCTTCCCAAGCAACACAAGGGTGGTGAAGAGCTTGTTGTGTTGCTATTGATGCATAGTAGGTAGGGTTAGTTGTCACCATGATGATGATGATGATGATGAAGAAGGTGATGATTCTTTTGAAACAATTAATTTTTTTTCCAAAAGGTTGGGTCAAGGGGGTTGATTGATTGCAAGTAGTTGGATTGATTGCCTTCTCCTATTGAGCCACCTAGTTTCAAGTTTTGATGGAGAATTCAATGTGTACATGTCTTATAAGTGTCTATTTTTTGGTTTTGGAAGCAAAAAAGGATGATTGAGAGGCTTCTTTCCCCCCAATTTTGGTCACATTGTACGATATGATTAGTGTCAAAACTGCCAACTTACTACGGTTTCACAATTATCAACATTTTTGGGTGACATAATTCATTTGATACTCGTTGTTGTTGGCAAGGTAGGTACCCAACTTGACCCAAAACAAATATGTAGAAATATTGAATACCATTCCAATAAGAACTATGAAAATCTTTCAATGAAACTAATAGGTAGGAAAATGATGGCCACAAATTATTTACATGTTTCAATATTGGATTAATAGTCAAGGTTGCATCTTATTGATGCATCAACAATCAGTTATCAATACCTAAACACTAGAGTTGTCTGTAAAGTCATGCTATTCTGGGGGTGAGAATGGCCAATTTTGGCATAATAATAGAGCATCAAATGCGTAACTGGGAATGAAAATTTTACAAAACGAAATACCTCGGACCCAAAGTAGTTTTTCCACTACTTTTGGTGGTACACTGAGTTTCATCCGGTCTTTCCTTTTTCCTGAGCGCCCCCACTGCTGCTACATATATGTTCACTGCTCCTACCTGCACAATAACTATAATTACTCTCGAACCTTGTGCAGTAAATGCTGAGTTTCAGCATTTCATACTGAGATTTAATAAAGTTTCCTTACTTTCCAGATACCACTGAAAGAGGGGATATTTGGGGGGAGGGGGGGAAGCAGACCCAAAGACACAGTGACTTTACGGATAACTTTGTTTGAAATGAAATAAAATTTAAGTTTTCCATTGGCACACAAGCAAGGAAAGTATTCTTTCAAAACTTAAAAGCCCAGTTCTCAACCAAAGTGGTCAATGTGAGGAACACATCCATTGTCAAATTATATTTGAATTGCAAGCAAAATTCAAATCCAAGAATTTCACTATACGAGAAATTATGTACTCATACATGAAATTTTGTTTAGTGAGTCACTTCACTTGGTTAGTAAACATGTCAAATTTACCCACTAGCTATTTTTATGTTGCTATTTATATTTTGGAGGTTTAACTTTATAATGGTTGAATTTTTCTTGGCGAGGTGTGTAGAGGTTGGATAATTATTCATGTCATATACCCTTACAAGTATGGTCTATCATATGCAAAACATATCGTACCATGTATAATTTTCCTTATGCAATACAATACAAACAATAACAAAAGTGTATTACATTGTAAGTTGTTATACAATGAATTCATTCATGTTCATACCACTTTTGTGATGGATTTGGCTAAAGAATCACATGGTACTTTCAGATTGTTGCAAAAGTGGATGTAGTACAATGCCATTGAAGAAGAGTGAGGTTTAAGTCCTTCTCTCATCAAAGAAGCCATTCAAGACTATTTTCTCTAACCAATTCAACTTTTCACCTGAGTTAATTCTAAGGTTATCAAATGAATTCATCTTTGCAAAACAACAAAATCCTAACACCATGAACCCTTAATAAGGATGGCATATTAAAGCTTTAGTGATCCATCTTGAAAACATCCCTCATGTAGATACTAGGCAAGTAGGTTAGGCTCTCCATTAATCTTGATGAGAGGAATATTTTCTAATGGTTGTCATGAAAGTTCATTGCATTGAACCTTTCAAGTTGAACTAAGAATATTAATTTGACTAGCTTTTTTGAAATTGAAGATGCTTCACCCACTAACCCACCTTTGGTTGGCATTAAGGTAAGTGAGATTACTTATTGATGTACATTTGAAATTGCCCACATGAATGCTATTACTATCATGGACAAATGGGGCTTCAACATGCATTGTCATCATGGGGTCTTGGACCATTGACATGCCATATGCATGGTGATCAATAGGTACCCCATGCTTAAAATATGTAAGTCAATTAGTCCCTAAGGTTTGACAATGTTGGATAGATGAGCATATTCAAGATGTATTACCTATCCACCATCATAAGGTCCAAAAGTAGACCAAGGTGAAGGAAATGAACATATATATTGTATGGACACATCAATCTTGTATCCATAAGGAAAATATAGGGCAAAAAAGGGTAAATGCATTACTTGTAAATGTTGGTCATTATACTCATGCAAATTTAAAAATCGAAACTAACATTCAATCTTCTAGACACCCACATTAGTGTTTTCATTCTCAAAATTTATAAGTTGTTCATGTGGCAACTTGGATTATATGGCACATGTTGCTCACATGACATCACAAATATAAGGTATTTGTCACATCAAAATTGTGAAATATGAAAATTGTGTGAATTTTTTTTTAATTAATTTTCTTGAATTATAATGTGATTGAAGAACCAATTGCATAAATAACTCCACTCATTGATTAATTCAAGTAAAAATATGAGAGATATTTTGCAAGGCCATAAAATATGACATTCTTGTGACATATGGTCAAGTGGACATGGTAGATTCCTCATCATTTTGGGAAACCCACTAGATCACTTTATGAATCACAACTATTATTGACCATATCAAGGATTTCAAAGTGTTTAATGGGATCTTCATAAAATTAAAGGTCACTTCTATTAACTTAGGCTTGTCAAGGTCGAGATTAGGTGGCAAATGTTTTTCAACAATTTTTTTTTGAAAAAAAATTGAATTAATGTGCTTTTTCTAGTGTAAAATTGATTAGTTTTGCTATTTTTGGGGAAAAGGGTTGCCAAATTTTCAATATCACAAAATTGAAAAAAAAACCTCGGTTGATACAAATTGTCCAAAACAATGTGCTTCTCATTTTCAAGGTAAATACTAAATACCTATTCACAAGGCAAGAGAAAAGTGTTTATTATTTAAATGTGTCACCAAAAAAAGAGAAATGTCATAACTATAGATGATAGCTAACTAGCTTCATGTAGTACCTTGACAACTTTGGCACAAATTATATTTTTTTTCAAATGTCAAATAATTTTCTCAAAGAGAATTTTTTGTGAAGGAAAATGAAGAATCTTTACAAATATTTTGAAATATTATGTTTAAAAGAAAAAAATCCTCAAATTTAATTAATTAAATTCTTCAGCAGACATGTGTTAGTGCCAAAAAGTGTTGGTGTTGCTATCTAGCCTCATTCACACATATTCTTTTAAACAAATTTGTAACCTTTTTCTTTTCCTAAAGCACTCATAGAAATTTCCTTGTATATTTGAAGGGCACCATATATATCTCTAAACATCCCTCTTTAAAAAGCATAGAGTTCTTTAGCCTACTCCAAGAGTGAGAAGGATCTTACACCTATAATAAGTAGGTGTAAGATCCCTCCCACTTGAGTAAGGTGTATGAATCGCTCCTCCTCCTAGGTCTAGTGATCTATGTTTTTATACATGATAACATTCACCTTATGCTTTATTATCATAAAGCTTCCAGGTGGGGACATTCACCTTATGGCTTTACCCTTTACACATGATGATAATAACCGATGTCGTGTGTGTAAATGGGTTAAAATTTAACACTCATAAATATAAATGCGAAAAGTTGAAACATGTAAAATATTAAAAAATTATATTTACACGAAATTTACACATCATATATACAACTATTGACACTTACACACACAACACTAGTAATAATTAATAACCTTGATACAAAGCTTTTCATCTCCACTCTTGATTTGTTGGGTGTAATGCCTTGTTGCCATGCCATTACCTTACACAATTTATTTTTTTGTGTGTAGGTTGAAATGGCATTTTTGAGATAGCATTTCGACAAAACAAAAGTCTTGTCAAAAAAATTAAAATAAAATAAAATAAAATAAATCACTAAGCCTCACATGTGACATGTCCATTTTAAAATTACACCCTTTTTTCTTTTACCCACCCAGGGAACAAATAGGTATGCATGTTTTGCACAAGAAAGGAAATCCCCACTTTTACCTTTGCACAAAAAGGCCTTAATAAAAAAAGGCTTACAAGCTGCCAAATGGCAACAAGTAGCTCTATTATATAACACCTGGGGTGTGTGCTTTCTCAATTCATTAGGTACCAAAAAAAAAGGCCAAGAAATAAGGGATTGATGGCCAACTTTGATTTTTTTATTTTTTATAATTTTTTTCTTGTTTTTTTTTTAATTGGGCAATCATGAAGAATATAATAGACCTATAAATTAAAAAACACAAAAAAATTCTCAATTTTTTTCACATATGATCAATATATAATTATATATATATTGAACCTCACAACTCACATTCTTCTGTGTGGGAGTGCTCTCATGCAATGAGTTGTTACCTCAGGTAACCTCATCATGGTTTGAACCTGTGCACACTCCACTATGCACTCAACTAGGGAATTCATGATAACTCATGCACCTTAATTATTCACAGTAACTTGTGCACTCTTGCTGGTTACCTGGTCCATGGTAAGGTCTTTCCTTGACAAGAAGAGAGAGAGAAAGTGGGTAAAAATAAAAAATAAAAAACCCTCCCTCTCATCAAACACTCTCAAGCTCCTGAACTAAAAAGCCCTGGGAACTGATGAGTAAGACTCTATCTAGTGTTGATCATTTTTTTTCCCCTTACTAGGAGCACCAACATCAATCAATCAAAGCTCATTCATAGTGGGATGATTTTATTTTTTTGGGGGGGGTCTATAGTCTAGACTCTATTCTCACATCAATCAATCAAGGCCCCCATTCATAGTGGGAAATGTTATTTCCTACTACACCACACATCAATCAATTTGAAGCTCATTCATGCATTTCATTCATTTCCACTCAAAAATGAATGAATGAATGAATAAATGATTCAAATTACTCTTGCAATAAGAAACCACCACCAACAATGAATGATTCATACCTACCTAATTGCACGGAACCCAGAAAGAGAGAGTTGGGTTCTTCTCCTTGTTGGGTGGTCCTAGTGGATGTGGGGCCATGGGGGGAGCTGCTTTTAGAGACACAAGCTGCTGGATTAGAGTAGAGTTAAAGACTTGATCAGCTGTTGTTTAATTGTTGGACTTGATAATACTTTGACACTCTCCTTTAATTTGATCATTCTTCATAAAAACTAGTGTATCGCTCCAAACTAATAAGGTTGATCTCTTTTGCTAGTTTGCTTATAAAGATGACTCCTATTGCTTTAATGAGATACTCAAACTTGACCCTATTGAGTGGCTTTGTAAAGATGTCGACACTCTATTGACTAGTGGGTATGTATATTGAAGGTCAATGAGATTTTCATCCACTTTCTTTTTTAATAAAATGGTATTGTATTTTTACATGTTTTGTTCTATAGTGAAATATAGGGTTGTTAACTAGATTAATGTATTCGATTAGTTATCACACAACAACTTGATTGAATATGTATGTGTCTTTGAGCAACATATACCTCGATCACATGGTCTTTTTTGGAGGCTTCTATCATCACTTGATATTCCATTTTTGTTGATGAAGTTGCAATTGAAGGTTTGCTTCTTTGCACTCCATGAAAGAACTGACATACCAAGAATAAATATGTAGTCAAAAATGAACCTTTGACACTCACAATCTCCTACCCGTTCTATGTTTATGTCACCTTGAAGGGTCGTCTCTTCCCCATGCCAAAAAAAAATGCCATAAACTAGAATACCTTTTATATATTTGAATATTTGCATTGCAATGTCCATATGAGTTTCTTGAAGTTATTGCCATAAACCTTGAGACAATGCTTATCACTAGATAAATATCAATCCCAATGAGTTAGGTATATAAGTTGGCGAACTTTTCTCATGTAAAGTGCTGCATCAACTCGGGTGAATTTATGTTCAAAAGTAGCTTTAGATGTGGATGCATTTGCACCTTGCTAACTTGCAATCAAGCATGTTGAACTCGAAAAATCCACCCATTCTATCCCTATGTAATTTGATTCTTCCTAGATTGGTCATTTCAAATGCTTTCATTAGTTTACGTCTAATCCTTTCTATCTCACCCTTATAATCAACAACAATCAAAAAATTATCTACATATAATAGGATGATCACCATGTTTCTATCAAAACCTATTCTAAAATACAAGTTGTGATCAAACTCACCATGATTAAAATCAAAATCTTTGATAAATTGGTCAATTTTTCTAGTACCAAATTGTTGATGCCTATTTAAGTTCATTAAGTGCCTTCTTGAACTTACAAAAGATATGTTCTCTTCGAGGTGATACAAAACCTTCACATTGCTACATGAAAAGCTCCTTACATAAATCTCAATTTAAGAAAGTTGTCTTAATATCAAGGTGTGTAATGTTCCACCTTCTTTGTCAATGTTACCACTAGCCTAATTATCTCCCACCTTATTACTAGTGCAAAAGTTTTAAAATAATTTAAGCTATGAGTTTACTCAAAACCCCTCACAACAGTTCGAGCTTTGAATTTCTCAACTTCACCTTGAACATTAACTTTATTTTTGTAAACCCATTTTGATGTGATAGGTTGTTTTCTTAAGGTTAGTTCTTTCAATGTCCAAGTTTAATTTTGGAAATGGAATCCATCTAGTGTTACATTGCATGTTTCTAGTTGAGGTGAAACAAAGCTTCTGATGTTGTTATATGCTCTACTAATGACAATTGCAATGACATTGTCTTTCAATCTTAGTGGGGTGCTCTTCATCCAAATGGATCTTCTTTTGAAAAAAGGTTTAAGAGCCTAATTATGTTTTAATTAGCCTAATGAAACTTGCTTCTCCTAATCCTAACATGTTCACCTTTCAATTTTGTGTCTATGGTGATGAACATTCATCACAATGATTTTTCAATTCAACATTATGTGGAACATTAATTATCTCAAGAGATGGTTCCTCAAGCCCTCCATCTCCTTTTAGTCAACCTCTGTTTATAATAGACCTAAATTATACCATTGCTTTTGAATTTTCATTATGCACATTCTCAATTATTGGTTTTTGAAAACTAGGTGTCAATTCATCAAATTTCACATCATGTGTGATAATAACATCTATAAGCTTTATTGTTGAAATCCTAAAAAGACATGCCTTATAAACTTTGCATAAAATTTCTTGTGATTTTCCTTTGGTACATGAACAATACACCTAAAAACTTTTAGATTGCTTGAATTGGATGTTTTTACCAATAGAACATTCTTCAAATGTTGTTTCTAGGTTGGCCTTTATAGGATGGTGATTAAATAAATAGCAACACAATTTACTACTTCAACCCACAAGTATGAAGGAAGCTTGTTTCTTCACACCATGTTTTTTTACCCTCTCCACAAGTGAACGATTTTTACATTTCGTAACTTTGTTTGGATAAGGTGTTTTTGATTGTGTGAATTGTTTCTTAATATCATGCTTCTCACAAAAGTAATTGAATTTCATTGAAGTGAACTCCATGTTGTGATTTGTCTTTTTAAACACTTGATTCTACCATTGGCTTCCTTTCCACAAATCTTTTGAAGTACTTGAACTTGTCAAGTGCTCCACTCTTTTTCTTGAAAAAAAACACCCAAGTTTTTTTATTGTAATCATTTACGAATGTTAGGAAATACATATCTCCAAAGAGAGAAGGACAATTCAATGGACCACAAAGGCCATTATGGAGTAATTGGAATGGGTTTGTTGTTCTACTTACACCTTTATTTGTGACCTTCTCATATTGTTGTTTTTTAAATAAACACCTTGACAAATATTACTAATTGAAGGAAGCAATAGGAGCCCATGCACTAAATTTCTTAAAGTTAGTAAATGGGTATTTTGATCATTTAAATGTCCTAGCCTCTTATGCCAAAGTTCAACAAACTTGGCAAATTTAATAAACTTATAGTTATAATATTATTGATATCACATGCATGAAGTTCAAACGCTTTAAATTTGTAAAGTTCGTTGACATTGCTTTGGACCCCTCTACCTATCATTGTCCTATGATTGTTTAAATTCAAAATGAAACACTTCTAAAAGTCAAATATTATTATATTTCTTTTATTTGTTATAAAGCCCAAAGAAAAAAAATATTTTGCATACTAGGGACATAAAGAACATCACTCACTTCTTTTATTTCCCCTTAATATAGTCAAAATGATACATTCCTGTTTCCTTTGATAGGATGAGATTGATCACTATTAGATCTAATGCTCATGGGCCTTTTAGCTTTGTCCATGAAACTAAAACAAGTTTTGTTTCTAGTGATAGGTTTACTAGAAGCACCAAAATCTAAGAACCAATCTTGTCTATCTAGTTTTGCACTTAAAACTACAAGAACATTTTCAAGGTTTCTAAAGACTTTGTTAGTAGATCCATTTTCATTAATGTCACTCCCTCTTTCAACAATGTCTCCTCTCTTCACAACATTGTATCAATTCCTTCCAAGTTTCTTGTAAAGCCTTGAGATGTGTCCAATCTCATGCAATTATAGCACATAATGCCCTTGCCCCTACTACTTTTTTCCCTCTTCATTGGTAAGTTTATTTTGGTGGTGTTTTATTTTGGTAAACTTATATGTTTGCATTGTTACCTTTAGTGAACACCTTCCTTCTTCACGCAACAATTTGGATGCAAGCCTTTCAAAAGTTGGGAGATTAAGCCTAGTTGAAATATATTACACAAAGTTGTTATAATCGTTTATGGGTTTATTCATAAGAATTTCAATCAACTCTTCACAAGGCATATAATTGATTCCAATCCTTGCCAATTGAGAAATTAATGACTTAAAACTCTCAAAATAAAAATCCACGTTAATTTCTTCTAGTAGCCATAACAAATTGAGCTTGTTTTTTAGGTAGATTACTTTGGATATGTCTTTAAGTTTATATATGTCACACAACAATGACCAACAAAGTTTTGGATCTTCCACATCAAGAATGTATGGAACCACATTCTCTTTCACATGCATGATAAATATGGTGAGTGCTTTGTTCTTTTTTTGTTAAGATTCAAGAGTGGTATTGGGGGTTCTAGTTAAAGCTACTAGAGGTCCTTTTGTTGTTGCCACAATTGGCTAGTGGAGGTGCTTTCAATGATGCCACAATTGGCACAACACCACTAATAATGACTACAAGTTTTCCCATGGTTGCCACAACTAACATACTGCCACCATTTGATGGATTGTCACCATTCAATTTGCATTACCACTAGTTGATGTGCCATCGCCATTTTATGCAGATGTTGTTTTACACCAATATTATTTTGACCACCAACTACTAAGTCCTGAAGTCCTTTGGTCTCAAGAATGTGCTTGATATGAAACCTCCATAGCATGTAATTTGAATTGCTTTCAAACTTTACACTTTGAGAAATGATCATAATCTTATGTTGATTCATGATTGAGGGGTACTAACTACTATTCACCACGAAAAATATAATAATTTAACGTCTAGATATTTTAAGAATTGAGCTCTTCAATCAAGAAAACATATTAGTGTTATGATACCATGTTTGATTATAGAATCCCAAGGCATTTATGAACAATGCATAATTAAATGGATCTAAAAATAGATAACAAAAAATATTTGATGTATTGAAGGTATGAACAAAAAAAATCAAGAACATACGGAAAGTGAGATTACCATGTATTTTCCTATTAATTTAGTATGTCTATCATCCACTTTAATTATAAGAAGGATAAGTCTAATATTAATGTGAAAATTAATTTAATTTAGATAAAATTATATTAATTACAAATTGAAAATATTGAATTATTACATATTCTAACACTAATTTTATTGTTGTTGTGGTTGATTTTGTGGGTTGGTTTTTTAAAGCGATACTAGAAGAAGTTACAAGTAAAATAATTGAAAGTATGCATCTTTATGCATGAATGAATTTCATAAAAAGAGGAGGGTTCATGGATTTAAGTTGGCATAGTAGTAATTTAGTTGTGTAGCTTTTTTGAGTTTGCCTCGATTTCTTTTTTAAGAGCTTTTGGTTGATGATTGTAGTGAGGATAATCTATGTTTTCAACAACATTAAAATTTGGGGCTAGTTTGTGATTTTGTGTCATTCTAATGGGTTTATGTACAACAATGATGTTGGGAAGGACAAGAGACATGTGCAATGAGGAAGCATTTGTAGACTTGATCTATATTAATTGAAAGAATAGTTCCACCGGTCCTCAATATATGGCCCAACAAAAGAAAATTGGATGAAAAAAAAAATTCAAAACATGCCAATTGTTTTGGCATAACATTTTTTTATAGGATGTTGAAGCTAGTAAAAGGTAGAATAAAGCCTAAAACTTGTTCTTTATTGGCTTGATAACTTGGTTGGTCTAAGGGGGTTTGCTATTAGTAGTTTCCCATTTGTTTGTAGTCCAGATTTTAGTTTTATGGGTGGGAGTTGAAAAATAAGTGGAAAACGAATCTTAGATGCGAGAAATATTTTTACAAGGTCACATACTAAGCATCGATGGAATTGCTCTAAGGATACATAGCCTATTATGAATGAAGTTGGGGAATTATATCATGGACCATCATCGCCATCACATCATGATCATCATTGGTGTTCATCATGCATCCTTTTCCTACTCAATAAAAGCCTCTTAACCTCCTTTTGCACTTGTTGCTTTGTTTTTTCAAAAGACTAAATGAATGAATGGTTATTTCTCTTTCTTTTTAATTGCATAAGAAACAAACTTTGAAGTTGATCTAAATGCAAACACATTGTTGGTATGCACGCTTTGGGCACCTAAATTGGTTACTTTCATCACAATCTTCTTTTTGCATCCAAAATTTTGCACATTTGGTGAGAGCTTGAATTCTTTTCTTATTGTCTATCCATTGTTGGAATTAATTTTTTGAGTCTTTTTGTCACAAGTTTTAAGGTTGATTTAAAGTTTTTAATTTCATAATGTTGAATAGGAATATTCCTCAATTCTAAATCAAAACACGATTCATGAAACAACAACAAATGATGCATGAATCCAAGCATGATGTGGTTAATAACTTTGGGTAGGAAAAGTAAGCTTTTGGATTCTTTTAGATTTGGTTTTCACAACTCACATGATGATTAGGCCGTTCACAAGGGATTTCCTTCAAGGTAAAAATGATTATTCCTACTAGTTGTTGTCAATTGCCATATTTTCTCCTTTATAAAAACATTTGCAAGTTATGACAAATTGTAGCTTGACCTTGGTTGTGAATTAAAGATTGATTATATTATCTTAGAACTTTGTTGTGGTTTTTGACACTATGGTTCGATATTCTCACTTTATTATCTTCTATTCTTTTTACAAAATTGATTTTGTAATATAATATTGAAACAAAATTCTCCATAGGGGAGTTATGTCAAAATAGGTACCTTCTTTGTCAATGGGGTTGTTGTTGTTGGAACTTATGAGACATGGAGTCTCCATGACTAAAGCAAGATTCTAGATCCATCGTTGAAGGTTCCATGCATTCATTCTTGATGCATAAAGATATATATATCATTATTTCAGTGTGCTTTAGATCAAACAACAAAAACTAGTTTTTGAAACAAACTCATTATGGGTGATTGAATTGATTGATCAATGAATTCAAGAATGCAACCATTGGAAATTAGCATCCAATAGCTTCTTGTATACAAAATTCCTACAATCATATATGGTCACACAAAATGATAAAAATGTAGTCTTAAAGAATTACAACCAAGATGTTGTGGCTCCAAGTTGATGATTATAAGACATTGGTGGTGTAATACACACAAGGAATTGTATACCAAGACCTTGAAGTCCAAGTGTAGTATTTTTTGACAACTTGAAATATGACATGGAAGCTCCATGACACCCAACATTCATAAAAAGATTCCAAGCATATATATAACTTGTGAATCATGAGTTGATCCTAAGCCTTTATGTGCATCTTCAAAGAATCGATCTCTACTTTTCCTATCATCTCATTTGATAGCTACTTGTTAATGTTACTAAGGGCTTACTATAACTGTGTGAAGGCATGAATAATTATTGTTCATTATTATGCCATTTTGAAAGAATTTTAAATTCTCTAAATAAATAAAAAACAACGAAAGCATTGGTTATAATGCTCGATGAATACTTTTGAATATTCTATACTCATTAAGTTCAATCCAGATGGTTTTATATGTTCCCATGATATATTAGAAACATTATCACATAAACCTATTTAAGACTTGCAACATTAATATAGTTTTAAAACCAAAAACATGCAGCAAAACCAAACATTGGTTACTCTTGCTAATTTGGCTCCTATTAACTACACCTAGGTAGGTAATAATTGAATCATATGCAAACAATTTATGCTGAACAAATTGAACTTTTATTTTTTTTAAATGACACTTCTACTTGTGAAAAGGTTGGTGCTGAGGGTCACATAAGCCATCAGACCAATGAGCAATTTACCCTCTTCAATCAATGTTTTGAAATTCTTCTTCCTCTAGAAACAATGCTTATAAATTCAAATCTATTTGATCATCTGTCTCGAGATATGATTTTTCACAATGTGAAGGTGGTGTTATTGAGAGCTGGTCAAATCACACTTGCAACTAGTATTCTGAAGTACAAATCCACTGCAACAGTGAGGGTTTAGAGTACCTATATAATTACTGGCTGGACATGCAAGCAATTGCAGGTTCTCAATTGCTCAACGTGCCGCGGCTTTTCCCTGTAAGAGCCTGTTTTGTAACAATGATAAACATTAAGGATTGAGCTGCTGGTCTTGATTGGATCCTTTTAACAATGGATCTGTAGATGTTTAGATATACTGTAAATTTCATTTGGCTCATTGCTATGTACGTTCTTTCAGAAAACAGGTTGATCTCTTGCTTCCCTACTGTTTTGTGAATATTTTGGTTAGCATCTGCATCTTTTGCCGATGATTTCATTGGTTGCAGAGTGAAGGAGATCATGACCTTTCAGGGGTAAGGAGTCTCAGAACATTTGCTTTAGGAGAGGGTGAATCAGGGCTCACCAAACATGTATCTGTTTTCGTATCTGTGATTTGGTTGCAGCTGCAAGAAAATGCAACAACTTTCCAGTGTTAAAACCCTCTTTTGTTTCAACAGTATAGTATTTATATTTGAATGCCAGGTGACATTCACCCTCTTATCACCAGAAGAGCACTACAATACTTCCATTTTTTCTGACATATCTTTTCCAATGTTCTGTGATGAATTTTCAACTTATAGAAACACATATTGTAGTAACATATTGGATCTCAGAAGCAAAGCTCATCAAAATGAGGCAGTGTTCAATGTTCCTTCACATGCAGCATTCCCATGACTAGGCCAGGGAACAGAATTGTTTCAACGGTTTAAACAATTTGTAGGATGTGGTTGAAGTACTGTATTACCAAATGCTGTCTTACAAACGGCACCCAATATAAGAGCGATGAAAGTCACCTGACAATCTGAATCTCATGAGAAGCAGCCTTCCCACAGAAGGCTACACAGCAGAGCTCAGCTCTCTTTCAATCTCTTCTAATGAACAACCCTTAGTCTCTACAACATTGTTGGCCACATAGAACACTGCCGCTGCTGAAACTGCTGCAAATCCCAGGTAGACTGTGCTGACTCCAACATATTGCACCACACTCAGGAAAACCAATCCTATTAGAAAATTACAGACCTGCAAGGATCCACAGTCCCTTTCAGCAAATGATCATTACATGCAGAACAAGTTGGTTCTCATAAGAAACTATTTTAGATAGCCAGTGTAGAGTTACTCAAATGTAGAATCAGGACTGAAAAATTGAGAATTTGCCCATGCACATGATATTACTGCAGCACTGGCAAGGACAGGGCTTTGAACCAAGAAAATACCCAATGAACTCCAAGAGAAAGGGCAATAGCTTTGGGTCGAATGCGAGAAGCAAAAATCTCAGCTAGTAGAAGAGCTGGCACAGGTCCAGCACCGAGGGAGAATGCCACCACATACCTGCCCCATAAAATCCATGTTCCTCCACTGGTCTATCAGAAAAGCATTCAGGTGAGAAGAGAGCAGGTACAGCTAAAGCAACCAGCAAAAAGCCCACTACATAATTGCAGCACAAGATCTACAACAGAGCCTGGGTACTCGTTGATCATTTTCCCTCTCTAAAATACCCCCCATCCCCTCAGTGCCTACCAAAGAAGTTGAGGACCATATTAAAGGTGTGAGTGACAAGTCTTTGTCCACAAATGACCACAAACTCTGATCTGGGGTACAATATATACTCACGTGATAGTTCCCAAAACTGCCAAGATGCCTGAGAAGGCCTCCAAGGCATGCCATGACAGACAAAGTGATAACACCAGCATTGAAGCTCCCTGCAATATCAATCCACCAAATGTTGATGTTAGCTGAACCCGAATATTCACAAGTAGGACCAAGCTGAACCAAAAACATCTCCTGCCAATGATAATGTGGCTTTGGGTCCAGGCTTCCTTAGTACAAGCAGTAGACCATAAACCATTCCAAAAGGTTTGTGCCCTTGCGAACATACCATCCCTGAGAAGCTGGTCATGAGGAGTTTCTTGCGTCCCTGCTTGTCCATCAAATATGATGCCACTACTGCTCCTGCATATCTCCAGAAAAATAACAAGTTTCTCAAAAGATTAAAAACCAGCATTTATCAGTTGGCTGGTAAATAGGCTTCAATGGGAATGTAGTATGGTGCGGTGCGATGAGATCACCACTCTTTTGTGATCAAAAGGCTTGTCAAATTTATAGGAAATTTCAGAATCATGAATACCTCACATAGGTCTGAAGCAAGAGTTGATTTGGCCTTGACTGGCTGGATTATGTTTCAAAACTTCACTGTGACCAAGCACAATGATCTCTCATTTGACAATGATACCAAGTTTTGACTTCAACTTCTCCATGCTTACAATTAAATCAACTTGAATAATTGAGGAATGACCCAATGATAAGGATATAGTCTTTTCAGATCTGACAACACATCAGTAAAAAGAAAAGAAAATGAAAAATGGGAAGTGAAAAAACAGAAAACAAAAGAAAGGAGACTCCACCCTTGAAAACAGGGGAAAAACTGAGTGGTTTGGACAACAGTGCTAATTCAGTGAGTTTCAACAGCAACATGTCTGGAACTGACCAGCCACCATAAAATGTTCACTGAATTCATCAGCTTTGGGCATCGGGGGGAGGTCAATGTCAAACATTACCAATTTACTGAGTTTCTCTCACAAGATCAGTATTAATGGGAAGATGGCAATGACACTAGCTAGCTCAACAAAACATAAAAGAGCAGAAGATGATCAAGGAAACCAAGAAGAAAGAAGAACACAAAGAAACAAGGAAAGAGGAAGAGAAGAGAGAAACATGGAGAACTTTAAGAGCAAGATCTATTCAGGAAAAGCTCCCAATTCAGGATCAAGAAGCCCATATAATCAGTTTGAAGTTTACAAAGGCAGAAACACCAAACAGAAATCTTTCTTTGTTGAGCAAACCTCTGAATCAATCCAATAGAAACTTTGAACAGTAGTGTTTTCTCTTCAAGAGACTAAAGCTCATCATTTGAGCTATGATGAACTTCTTTGAGCTACAAAGCCTTAAGAACCTTAAAAATTGACTATTGACAACTCCAAATTTGGCAGCAGCTGAAATTTTGGAATCCAAATGAGGGATGCATATCATGTTATGAAACACATATTCAAACTGATGACAATTGTCAAAAATGTTGATGTTTAAGCCATTTTGAGTCTTGGGTAATTGCTAAATCCAAGAAACTGCTAGAAAGTCACTAGAGTACAATTGAGCTCAAGCTACAATAAAGTCTTTGTCCAGATACATGAAGTTGGACAAACCAGGATAAGCAGGAACTAACAGATCATCTACAAACCTTCTTATAAAGGATGACCAAGGCAGAAATGCTGGACAAGCATTAGACTAAATGACTCATTTCAGAAATGACACCATCACAATAGCTTTATAAGAGGAGCTTATCCACTTGGAAACTTCTGTCTGAGAGAACCAGTGACAATTTATAAACCTAGGTTTCATGGGGTATTCATGGAACTTCCAAGCTGTGAAAAGAAAAAGGAAGATGAGGGTCACAATTTGCTTTAAACCTATTAGCAGCAATTCAAAGAACTATGAAGACTTAAAATTTCAGATTCTGACAGGCTGGATTTCACATAAATGCCTTCAAGAGAATTAATCTCATTGAAAACTGAAGCAACATCATGCTTCTTACAAAGTTATTACAGAATGTAGGTAATAACAGCAGGATGGTCGAACGTTTTCAGGTGCTTGGAATCAACACAAGAGAAGGGAACTGAATAGGAAATGGTAGCATGGCTTAGAGGCAAAGTTTGAAAAATCAAGGAGTTCTGTTTTCCATTTGCTCAAGATTTCATGGACTGCAAGGATCTCTTCTTGCTTTGGAACAGGTTTCCTAACACTGCTTTCAATGGCTTCTTCAAGAGACAAACTTTTCAAAAAGACCTTCTGAACTAGGACCTCCAGAAAAGACATTACTTAATTTGGCCCGCAAGAATGTCAACAATGGATTTCTCTACAGTTCAGAAAATGAACTAGAAGAAAATCATGATATCACTGTAATGAATGCAACCTCAGGTTTGATTGTCTTGACCTTGTTGATCACAATGCTCAGCCTGCACTATTCTACCTGCTGGCAACTATGAACCATAATTTTGCTGGCCAATTCTATAAAGTCAACTGGAAGATATTCACATGTCTGAACTGTCTTGCAATAAACATGGCACATTCTGTAAGACCTGAACATCATGGATGTTAAGCAGGCCATGTGAATGACTTAATTTGTGCAGAGATGAAGCCAGTCAGATTCAGAGTCACTTTATGTTATGGAAATGAACAAGTACCTATGACATTGGCAGCTGCAACAAGTGCACTTGCTGCAACTCCTGAAGAAATGCCAGCACTCTGAAAAACTTGAGTTGAATAGTAAACCACCGCATTGATCCCAGAGAACTGCTGCAATAGAAACAGCGATGCACCTACTCCCACCACTGCCCTAAACATCAAGGTGTCAGCTCATCTTTCTCTGCACGCTCAATTTCAGACAACACACCAGGACTGTGACATCCTGCAGAGGGTGCCAGCTGGCTGAGACACTAGCATAAACTTCGACATCTTACTTCCTCAAAATACACCTCTCATATGTGCTAAGACCATCCAGATGCCTCACACATTCCTCCACTTCTGGTTATAACTGTGTGGAGGCAGTTCCTTGTTCAAGTAGACCAGTGCCTTGATCCATGCAGTTGTTACTACAGCTATTCATCTTTGTACCTTTATGATAGCGTTTTCCAAAAAGATCTCGCCAGTTTGCATCCTCTTCTGCAGAGGAATTGGTAGCTTTTGTTGCAATAAAGGATTCTTCCAACTTCAGTCTTCCCCATAATTGCCTCTCTGCTGCTTCTCCCTCTGCTGTCTTCCCTTGCTGCACACCCCAACAATGTATCCATTGTCAACTAAATCCATGTACAGACAGCCACTGCCAGGTCAACCTAAGTTCACTGTGGTGTAAGCACCTGCAAAGACTAGACCTTCAGTTTCCCATTTAGTTGATGACTGAACTTACACTCCTCCCTTGAACATCATGTGTCCTGTCTGGCTCCCCAACCTAAAACACTGCCAGCATACACATGTAGAGCAAATTTGAGCACAGTGTTGATCAGACAGACAAATTTGAATCCGATATCATGAGGTTGGTGCATCCTAGCTTGCCATGTGCTTGGATATAAGGTTAGAGATGGTGTATGTAGTCTACCTTGTACAGCCAACGTGGGCTCTCAGGTGAGTATACCATGCCCACAAATAGTAGGACAGCTGGAATTGCTGCTAGGTAAAACATGGTCCGCCACCTGATGAACAGATGACCTCCAAAGAAGAGAAAAAGAGAATTTCAGTCCAAGCGAGTCAAAGGCTGGAATGATGGTTTGTTAAATATTCAAGTTTCCATGACTGTTTATTAAACACCTAGAACACCAAGAAGACTTGAACGTCCTGGCCTGCAATGCACATGAAATTAATTCCTTCTTCTCCAGCAAATCAATCTCTGTCAGATCATTCCAGGACCTAGGCACCAGTGATGCAAAAGGCTTCCAGGTACACAGGAAAAGCTGCTCTTTCACATGTTCCTTCTTCTTAAAACAAAAGAAGGGTTGTGCAGCTAATACCAGGCTGGGTTGTCAGCTAGGGGGAGCCCTGCAATGATAGCCAACAGAATGCCCACATTTATAGACACTTGGTTTGCAGATCCTAGAGCACCTCGAATCTCCTTGGGTGATATCTGCCACGATCATTACAATGCTGCCCCTGTCAGCTATTGGGCTCCAAGGTTCATTTACTTATAATCTGTTTTGCTCAGATAGAAGTTGATCATCTGAAGCTGCCCCTTTGTATCAGGCAATTGAGCAGATTGCTTGCACATGCTATTATTAGGGTCCAAATTGCACTACTTCACAGCTAAGATCTCTGCACTAGAATCATGAGGCCACATTCAATACAGAGAGCAATATTCAATTGACATCCATAATCACCACTAGAATCTGCTGGGTCAGGAACCAAATATATCCATCACCTCTGATATGTACAGAGGAACCACACTTGATGATATGCCAATGCCAACCCCTGCCAAAACGCGTCCAACTACCATACTCTCAACACCATTTGAAGTCCCACTGTGTCACCCAATGTTCCAACCCTCAGTTTGTCGTTACAGGGAGTTGAAGGACAAAAGATTCACAGGAACTGCACTAGATGGGACAATATCCACAAACAAAACATCCCGACATTTCTCCTCAAATCTGCCAAGAGGAATTCCACTCTAAGGAACAACACAATGGATATCTTCTCATATGCATGCTACTTTTTGTAAGGTCAAGGATACATGACTTGAGCAGATAGGTGGCTGGATTTCATAATCTAAGCACAAGACATGCAAACCTCAAACCTGCAACAGGAATAATAAGGTGGTGCAAGCCTTGGAAGCAAAGATTCTCTGGTTTGGTGCTAAACCCATGCTACAAAATCATGTCACTACCTTAAGAGGGTACCAAAGAAAAGAGGAAGTGCATTCATCTGGAGACCACGACGGCACCCTAATTTGTCGGCCAAAGCACCACCGGTGAATGAACCCACTGCAGCACCAGCCAATGTTGAGCTCACCACCCATCCTACAGGACAAAACACTGTTTGTTAGAACAAAAGATACATAAAATATGCCATTCACCATAATCCTTGCAAAACTGCCCATTCTCATCCATACTAATTCAGGAAGTGCTGCACAAGTGACTTCAGGTGAATAATTAGCCCATCTACAATGCAGAATTGAGGTGTTATGGCATCATAACTGGTCAGTGCAAGAAGCTGTACATTTTCTGAAATGTCACTCCATCTATCATTCTTCTTGCAAAACCACTAGCTTTGAAAATAGCATAGAACCTCACCTACCTGGTGAAACTAGTGGGGGAGAGAGATGGTTCACTTTGAATGTTTTAGTGAAACAGCCAAACACAGTAGGAAATTAGTAGCAAGCTCAGGATGATTACCTTGCAGAGCTGAACTGCCAGCAAATCCAAGCTCTGCAGCAATATACCCCAGGGATGCATTGACTACTCTGCATGCACAAGCCACATGTGTTCTTGTCAGCTAGCCATTGATCTGAACTTTTACATGAGCAAGGACTTCATCTCTTTAGTTGATCCAGATCTTCTGAAAGATGTTAAGGATGTTATAGCAATCCAGGTAGCAAATTTCAAAGAAACAGAAAGGCATTAGAGAATGTAAAGCTCGGAAAGAGCATGTACCCCAGATGGTAACCGAACAAAAGAGCCCCCAGACAAGCAACACCTACAAATGGCAGCACGGATGATGGTGATACCGATTTCTTCAAAGCAAAACTTTCCTCCATGTCATCATCTGCACGAACCATTTCTTCTTCTTTTTATTATCGCATCGACAATTTTTCCCAGCGTCGTCTCTGCAAAACTCCCCCAAAAGAAAACCGTAATAATTATTAATACATCAACAACGCATCTCCAACGTAAAATCCTCAAGAACTGCTTCCCTTGGATTAATATGTTTTCAGCGACTGCGATTTTTTCAGCCACAAAACAACAGCACGAGGTTGGTTTTCTCAGCAAAATTTGGACCAGACAAAAAGTTCATACCTAGACTCTAGAGCCAGACTTTCACCGCAAACTTCCCGTGATTTCTTCCTTATAGAGTTATTTTTATTTTTATTTTTATTTTTCTGCTTTTCTCAGCAAGATTTGCAACAGAGACTAAGAGCATTTCCACAGAGCGTCACAAATGAGACCTAGAGACGTTGGTGAAGCAGAAAAAGCAACAATAAACAAATCAATATCACAGCGCCAATTTTCCATAATCTGCAGAAATTCTTTTCGTCATCAAAGCTACTCGAAATACTCTCTCAGTCACGAATTACCAACAAACATGAAGACAGAAAAATATAATAATAATAATAATAATAAGAAGAAGAAGAAGAAGAAGAAGAAGAAGGAAAAAAGAAAAAAAAAGTATTGATCGCGCATCATGTCCTCTTTCTTTCTTGCTTTTTGCTTTCTCTCTTTCTTTGCAATTTATTATTCTTCCAAATTTTGTATCAAAAGGATCGTGCTTTCTGACCACGTTTGCGCGAATCTTCTTCTGGCGTCGTGATTCCGCTATTCCCGCTGGCTATGGAAAATTGTTTTGCGCGAAATTGCAAAAATCAAAACGCCGGGATGCGTCGTCTTCGCGACAGCGTCGCATTTCGCGCTGTTGCGTCCATCGCGCTCGCGGGCTTCGACGTCGACCTCGATTCCTATTAACTCGATTCACATTATGTTCCCTGGATCTCGTGTGAACGCGGTGAAAACCAAAAGTCCAGTGGTCCTAGTGGCAATAGAATGGCCATGGTCCAGTAGTTCAGTGGGAACAAAAACGAAAAATCCCGTTTCCAAATAACCGCGTTCGCACGAGAATCGTACTTTTTATGACACTTTCCTTTTCCTAATTAAATGCCTAGTCAGCTTTTCTTGGGGTACTTCCCATTCACTTATTTGTTGGCTTGTCAAAACACAACAACCTCCAAAACATGATGAAACTCTTATGGATGAATTGTGTTGAATGGATGAGAAATTATGTTTTGTGGATGAGCATGAATTGAAAACTGCTAAGGATGAATGTATTGAATGGATTAGAACATATGGTTCATCCATATAGAAGCACCTCTTGGAAGCCCCAATTGCAAAATAGCAACAAATGTACTCCCCCTATGGCCCAATTTTGTCAATTTACACTACATGAGAGTTGAACTTTGAATAAACCATGTGGGATAAAATCAAAGGTGTTATTTGGGAACGTATTGAGGAACAACTTGGGAACTTGGGGAACCTGATGGGAACATTGATGGGAACACATTAGGAACAAGGGAAACCAAAAAAACTCCACCCCCTTCCACCCCTCCTCAACCATTGTGCTTTTCAAGAACAAAATAGTCAATTTGGTAGTAGGATCCACAATGATTTGAAATGGAAGCTATTTAGACACACTAAACTACTCCCTCAACATTAATAAAACCATATGTATTATTTCATATAATCATTATATGCCAAAATTTCAGACTTAAAAAACTAGGTGCCAAAGTTAAGATTTCAAATTTAGATAATTATTCGACATTTTTGTTGCCAAAATAGTACAGGTACTACAATAGTGATAGATAACCCTTGGTACACCTTTTGGCTCATTAAAGATGGTGTTGTTGAATGAGGAGTGCAAAGTTGTTTTGTTGAATAGTCATTTTCTTCATTTTGCATACATGATCCAACTTTCAATAAGAGCTTTCAATTGAAATATGAGGGCGACAAGGAGTTGAGAATGAAACATCATTTACAACATTATTTGGTAACATAAAAACATTTGTTAAGTTAGCATGTATCACATGTCATACATTCGTGAAACATGTCACGCATCAAACATTTTGAAACTGATCAAGTATCACAAAGGCCCATATTTGATACTTGCAAAGGTTATCAAATGAACCTTCAAGTTTGGTTATCATACTTTAATAATTATATATACACTATATAATTGTATAAATATAATGTAGATGTAAAAAAAAATTGCTTGGATGATTGCAAACACTTGGTGTACCTAAACTCATAATTGCATCATTCAGGTTATAAACACAAATATTGTACAACACCTAACAATTTTTTTCATATTTTAATGATTGGATTTGCTAATGAAATATATTGCAAGGCTTAATTACATAATATTCTTGGTATTAGAGCTAAGGAAAATGTCATTTGAGATATGTAGAAAATTAATACATTTTTAATGATGTTTTGTAAGGATATGAACTTGGCATCAATTGCATCATGTTGATGGGTTGATTTGATTTTGAAGTCCTTTGTTGTATTGTCAATGCATTGGTTGTGGAATTCCAACCATGAAAGACAATCAAAGATGTTTTTCAATGTATGTTCCATTGTTGTTATCACTGTGGCCCATTTGTTTTCAAAGGGTCATGAATGGTCATGTGATGAAATATCACTTGTAAAACCTTCAAAGTTTTGGTACCCTTTAGGTTCAAATGCCTTCACATATTAGAAAACATAGTAATTAATTAATTAATTCTGGAAATTCTATTTTGGTAGATTGCATTTTTTAAATCTTCCAAAAGCTTCTATATTTTCCTTGACAAAAGGTGTTCTTTGAAAATATTATTTTCCAAACAAATCAAAAAAAATTAAAATGGTGTAATTAATTTGGAAGATGCCAATGCATAACTAGGATATGTAATGGAAGTTGTAACATTTAAAATTGTGTTTTGCAATAAGACCTCGTCATTCACAGAATATTCATTAGTCTCCATATTTGCAAAAGCATCAACAACTTAATTAGATGTGGGGACCCCCAAAGTTCAATTCTTTTTCATGATGTCATTTTTTATTGGCCTATCATAAAAATATATATTAGGGCAAAGCATATGGGACAAAATGAGATGTTACAAGGGTTGGAAAACACATGGAAGACATGAGAGCCGTGTTGATAACCTATTGGAAACTTTATGGGAACACAATGAGAACTTATTGCAAACAACAACAACAAAATTCAACATGTTTGGGAAAAACATTGAACCTCTTCAATGCATATTGGCTCATCTCATTGAATGCTAAGAAATTATATACTTTTCTGGGTTAAGCTAATGGCAATGGTAGAAAATACCTTTACTTAAACAAGCAAGCACAAATTCTTGAAGGTGATTTAATTACTCAATCAAGTCTTGTATTTTTTTTGAGCCCATAATTGTGAAGAAGTTTCATGAATCCAATCCTTTAGTCAATAGTAATGTGTCCCATCATTCCACAATGTGCACACAAGTTCGGAATTTTTCAACTTTGATTTCTTTTACTATTTTGGCAAACATGCAAGCCATCTTCAATTGCCTATAATACATATCCCACATATGTCTACAATTAATCCAAATCATGTCATTTGTTCATGAATATTGATTTCGGAATGGTGTAAAACTGAGCCAAGTAATTAATGGTTCATTATTAAAATATGATAGTTAAATTTAAAACTAGTTTATGTGAAAAGACTTTAAATTATTGATAGAGGCACTTCCAACTAAATTAAAATTTCTACAAATAATGAGAAATATTTAATAAGCAAGTTAATGTACTAATATTTGATAAAGTTTGCACTTTTAATAAATTTTGTCTCATGTGTTATAATGGCTAAGGCCCATAAGTGGGGGACATTCCCCCAATGTGGGCTAAACTCTATGATTCCATCCTTGACCATGGGGTTGATATAATGTCCTAGTAACTTTTGATACCAAATTCTACATGCCTCAGGTAACCCCCCTTGATACACATGCACATTGGGAACAACCAAAAATAAAAATGCACCCCCCACCCACCCCCCAAGCTAAACCCCCCAATGCAAGTTGAACCTTCTCATTGGCTACATTTATTTCCAAAATTATTTGTGATCATATTCAACTTGGGTTAACACCCTTTCCTAATAGGGTGGCATTGGGTACCTATTGCCACTAACCCAATTTCTAAAAGCTAGATGTGAATAAATAAATTTACCAATGGACCTCCTCCAATGAATTTTATCTTATTAAATTTTTGACTTGGCAATAGTTTAATTTTGGGGTTTGGAAACATGCAAAACCCATGCCTACCTAGTCCCTAGCGTGGCAAAGCAATAAGTGAATGATACTTTTATTTATTGTGAACTTTTCGCCCATCAATGAAAATAGAAGGAAAATTTTTCAAATACACAATACAAGGGGTTTCTCAAGCCTTTGGGAAACAAAACCAATTATAATCCATTTCAATGGCTTTTTACACGCTATTGACTTTTTGGCCTCACAATCCATTAAAGTGGCATGTTACCTTCTCCTTGTAAAAAATGACCTTTCTCCAAAGAACTTATGACAAAGGTCCAAAACAAAACACAAATTTTGCTTACCTACATTGTGGTGTACTAGATTGTGAAGGTTTCACTACTATCATAGTCAAATTTTTGTCTTCATTTGCGGAACAACATGAGGTAAAAATAATACATGGTTTGTACTTAAGAGTGAAAAACTTTGGTGTTCATCCAAAATTAGCAAAAGGATTTGAGAAATGCAACATTCCATATGTCATCAAAATGCTCTCTACCACTACTATTGATAATATTCTTCCTTTTCATCCTCCACTTGTTCCTACGGTTTACAATGAACACAACATTAAAAAATTTCAAAATTGATTTCAGGAATCATGGCCCTCTACAAAAAAAAAATTGTTGTTGTAATGGGCACTAGAGGTGAATTTAATCAATGTCAATAGATTTTGTTTTAAGATGGCTTGACATAAAAAGACGATGACATTAAGGCGTTCATGGTAGGATTTAATTTTAAATGTCAACTAAAATAACAAGCTTTTATTTTGAACAACTTTGTAATGATCTTATTCAAAAGCATTGTCACTACTAATCATAAAGATTGTTATTTGCAAATCAAACTTTACACAATCTTGACACCATTAACAAATGATGAGTGAAAACCATATTTGTTGAATTCACATAATCACATCATGAATAATGCAATTGTTCTGCTCACAAAAGATGTATTGTGATATTCTTTTTAAATTTTTTCATTCATTTTATTTTATGTGTTGATTCTATGTAAGGGACATATGTCTAATATTTTGAGCAAAAAATCCGTAGAGGTTGTGGGAAAATTATTGTAAGCCTTGATGCACCACCTTTCAAATAGGTTTGTAAAACTTGTCAATTGGCCAACATTATTTTAATATGTACTAGAAATTCATATTGTAATGTGTGCCAATTGATCCAAGGAGTACAAAAAATTAATCAGTTTCTTCAAAGGAAATTCAAATTCCATAACCAATTCACAACAACATTTATCCAAGGTCAATGATTGGAAGTAATCTTTTAAATGAAAGAGGAACAATTCCTTATTAGAATTTCAACCATTTGTTTAGAAGGCAAGTTACGGTCAACTCCCATTTCTTTCATCACTAGATTTGAAGAGTATTGGTATCCTTGCTTTGGGCCTAACATTTCCTCAACATAATATGTTACTTTTGAACTTTGTTTGTTTTTTGAAATTTCTCAAGTCCGTGAGAAAGACAAAAGGAAATTAGTCCATGATGATGATGTTGCATCAATGAGCCTTTAAGATGTTTAAATTTTGATTTCCTTCATGCTCTATAGATTTAAATCATAGTTTATACACACACACACATTTTAAAGTATTGTAACCATTTACTTTTGTATTGCAAATATTTATGTACATACACACATATATATGTTGTAATTTTTTTGGGTAAAAATTCAATTTCATATATATATATATCATTTGTTTGTTTAACATCTTTAAAAAACCAAGTTTTCACATATAACTTTTTAATTCTTCAAATTGTTTCTGAAACATTTCAAATCCAAATGTTCAATTCTTCAACAACATTTTGAAGTCCTATTTTTCAGTCCTACTTTTCGGTCCTATAAATATTAATCCTATCTTTGATTTCCACTTTCCTATTTGTTGCGTTTTAGTCCTACTTTTTGGTCCTATAAATCTTATTCCAAATCTTTCAATTTTACTTTTTAATTTTATTTATTAATCCTTCAATTTCACTTTCAAATCCTTTGTTAATCCTTTTTGGTTTTATTTTTCAATTATATTTCTTAATTACTCCTTCAAGTCTTTCACAAATTCTTTACAAAATTTCACAATCTTTCCAAATCATTGCCTTTCATCATTATTAGAAAATGCCTTCATTTCCACCATAGTCATCAAGGTTTCATTGGTTTGATTTTTTTGATTTAATCGTTTACAATATTTTAACACAACATTCAAAATCCACATTGAAAGAAATAGTTTATATTTTCATATTCATGAACCCATCGTTAGGTTTAATAATTCTTCAAATGGTTAAACATATACAATTGTTAAGATCAAAATCATGGATTACTACCCAAATGTCCATACATACCAATGAAGATTATTTTGATATTGTGTTCCAAAACATATGTATTGATATTCAATTCAACTCCCCAAAAAATCCTCATTCTTCTTTTAATTAATCTAATTATGATCACATCTTGTTGTCCATATGTGAAAATCACAAAAAAAATCATATGTAATGAAAGTAAAAAAAAATTAAACTCATTTGAACACATTTGAACACATCATTTCTTTAACATTAATAGTCATCCATATGCAATACATTTTGAAAAAATCTTTTGACATTAAACAACAAGGATTGCAAGGTATCACTTCAACTTTCTCAACAATTTTTGTTTTACAAACATCAAAATCCTCATATTATTTTTGTCCTTGAAAAAATATTAGATGTGCCAATATATCCATGTTTATATTGTGAAAGATTGTGTTTTCATAAACAAATAACAATGTTTTAAAATATCATTTATTTAATGAAATTATGATCTTTTAAACCTTCATGTGACATATTTTTCTAAATGTCTTTTGTATATTTGTGATGTGTATTTTTCAATGATTAATAAAGGGAAAAAACCTTTGTACCAAATATCAACACAACTTTTTAAGAACTCAACCATTGCTTTTGTTAAATGTCTTACACTATTTGAAAAGAGGCTAGTTTTATTGCATTTAACTTTTGCAAAAATTTGTAAATTACATGGATATGAAAAGTATAAATTGAATGACAATGTAATAATTCTTGCTAACATCGATGAAACACAATTCATTTTAATTAGATTGCCTTGTGGCAATCCACCTCTAGGAATTTTTTAAATCATCAATTAAAATATAAATCACCATATATATATATATATGGTAGGTAATATTCATCCAAACATCATTGTGATGTTAACTTTACACAATTTAATAAAAACACCTTTGTATGAAGAATTACATATATGTATTGATCCTCATTGGTATTATTGTTTATTAGTTATTCATACATAATTAGCAAAAAACATATAAATGCCATGTGATAATATGGAACTAAACATGAACAATGACCCAAATGACATGTTTGAAGAAACTATAGATGATATTGTTATGAATACATTAATACATAATTGTTTTACCTCACAAAAAAATGTGGACTATGACCATGTTATAACAAACATAGCTCCAAGTCAAAATCACCATTTGGTCAAACTTTTCAAAATTAACATAACAAGGAATTGAATTTCCTTGCATTATTTTATGGTAAGCCATGACTTTCACACATTACCCAAACTTGTTCATATCAACAAATTACTAAATGGGAGTTGTTATTTAAATCTTATGATTTTGTTACAAACATTTCTAACATATTTTTAAAGCAATCAAAGTATGTATTTAAAAAGTCGAAAATTATGGTTGGATTTGCAAAAGGAAAGGAAAGGAAAGCAAATTTATGTGGAAAACATTAATTATCAAAACTTCAAATAAACCAAATCTTGATCAATGCTTGAATCATATATTGGGTTATGTGTTTTGGAAGTTCTATGTTGAATGTCCCCCAATTACATTGAAGGTATGCAAAAAAAATTATTTGTTATAATTAGAATGGGGTCCACCAACCTTTTCCCTTCTACTAGCTATTGCAAAATGTTTATGGGAACCACTATTACAAACTTTATTTCAACTTAATTATGAACATTTAAATTTACCAAATGGTTTCAATTTATTAAAGTCAACACATATTGTTGATTTCATATGTTCTAATCATGCCATGTCCACTTTATAATCATCATATTTCATAGTTTAAGGAACTAATTAAGAAAGATCCTTCAATATTGGGGAAGTAAAAGATTTTCTTTTTGTCCTTGAAAACAAGAGTAGTGAACACAATCATGCATTTAATATGGATAGAATATTCATCAATCTACACAAAAACTTTTGTAGACAAATATATATCATGTAATAAATCACTTATTTTAGAGTTGTTATAAGATGTTCAATGTCATTGTCATTCACACACATGTAGAAAGCAAAACAAACCAATTTGCAAATTTCATTATCCCTTGCTTCTTATGTATAAAAATAATAATTCAAACCATTCATGGAAATAAAAATCATTCATAAACCAACAAGAATTTTCAAGAAGAAAAACATTGAAATGTTTACATTTCTAAATAGCATAAACAACAATTCAAACATCGCATTTGACAAATTCTTGAAATATTTTGATTTAAATGATGAAAACTACATGTTAGTCCTTATAATTCAATTGAAAAAGCCTCAATTTTTTTGGAACAAACCTTAAATATATTCAAACAAATGATTTCAACAAAATAATTTCACACATTTGGTTTGCAAATATTCATATCCAATTTATACTTGATCCATATGCAATTGTTACATATTGTACATTATACATGACTAAAATAAACAAATCAATTAAAATGCATTATCAACATATTCATATTTTTAAAACTTGAAACAAATATAAGAATACAATAATTAGATAATTTTTTTTAAATGCATGACAAATGTCTATTCAATTAGTTGTGACCGTTATTTTATCCTTGCCTTTACATCTTTGTTGAGGATCATTCAAATTTTTATAAACACCTCTCCATACCAAGAATGAACATTTGTACCTAAACCACAAACTATTATCATGTAATTAAAACATTTTTAAATAGGTGTAATGTGTAAATCAATTATTGGCAAATAAATTCAACAACCTCATTTCGTAATTAATTTACCATTAACATAATAGGTTACACATTATACTTTTTTGCAATGGTAAGATATTTAAATGTTCATTATGAAAAAATGGGGTAATTTGCAACTACCCTTGCAATTGGGTTTTTGCATTGCAATGACCATTTGTAACTCATTTACAACTCATTGTAATTCAACATATTTTTATCATTATGAGTGTTATTTATCAAGGACATAAATATATACAAAAACAAAGGTTAAAAGAGAGGTTTAAATTTAACTTTCAAATAAGGAACAAAACAAGATCATGTTATTCAAAAATAAGAACACAAGAACTTAAAACAAGAACATGAGATGTGCAAGACTAATGTGGAAATAGATATTTATTATGCTAACATATGCAAACATGAACATGAAAAGAACATGACAAAACTATGGTGTAAAATCGTGCGTAAGACTACTATTAAATAAACTTAAGGAAATGAAAGGTCCTACTTCTATTTATATCCCTTTGGGGACTTAGCTCCATGAAGTTTCCAAAGAGGCTTTTATGTGTGCATAAATAAACTTTTTGAAAACCTTCTTAATTTAAAGTTAACTATGAGTTAACTAAAATTTAATTAGAACTTAACTTGAAGTTAATTAAGATTTAATTAACAGTTAACTAGAAATTCATTAAAAATTAAGTAAAACTTAACCAAGTGTGAATTAAAAGTCAACTGGAAGTGAATTATGAATCAAATGGAAATGAATTAAAATTTTACTCAAAGTTAACTAAAAATGAACTAAAAGTTAGGTACAAGTTTATTACAAGTCATGGATGACCATTTAAATGAATGAACTCCATGGCATTGACATTTGTTACACTATTAAATAAGTTGCATGAGTTACAACAAATGCAATTCACTATATATGAAACCTTATAAATATGCAACTTAATTACAACTATGTAAAAATAATTATTGTAACTTTAATGCAATTAATTTGTAATTACCATGGTGACATCAATCTGACGTCAATTTTCATCGATCCATTAAAATTTGACACATGGCATTATGGGGATTTTTGGGTGATTTTTTTTCCCTTTTCCACCATTCATTATAATTGTTCATTTCCATTGTGACATGTGTGGCATAATAAAAAAATTGCCATGTGGCATATTAATTCAATTTTGAAATAAGAATAAAAATTTAGTTAAATATGTCAATACATATGCATAGGTAGGTTAGGTAAATAAGTAGGTAATTAAGTAGGTAGGACATACGTACATACCTAGGTTACATATATACCTAATTACCTACTTAAGTAAATAGGTTAAAAAATAGGACTAACCATTTATTCACTATCACGAACACCACCATCATTCGTCGCTTGCGTCATTGTTTGCAGCAACATAGTCATTTGCATCATTATTTGCATCATCGCTTGCACCAACACAGTTCCCTACATCATCATTTGCATCATCATTCATTTTCAATTCACTATTAGTTAAGAAGTTTTTCAAAAAACTTCCTTGGTTGGTGCACACATTCAAGTCTCTATGGAAGTTTCCTTGAACTAGGTCCCCAATGGGGTAGAATTTCCCATTACCTTTAGTTTGTTCAACATTAATTTTGGGTACGTTTTCTTATCATAACCTTTGTTTTCATATGTTATTAGAATAATTTTATGTTTGAATTATATTTTAACATATATCATGTTTTTGCCTTACGTCTTTGTGTTTCCAATCTTGGATTAAACTTATGTTTGCATTTCTTGTGATTTTTTTTCCTTGTCGTGTCCTTGGATTAATTCCTGTTTTTATAATTTTTTGTGTTTGTGACAGTTTGCACATACTAACATCAGGCCTATGTCTACTCTTGTTGTCATTATAGTTGTTTTGCTTTTTCTTTTTTTGTGGAAGTCGAGTGTGGACTACCCTTTTACTTCAAATGTAAAAATTGTCAAAAGGTTGTGGATTATCCACCTCTAGTCAATTTTGATTTACATATATTTTTAGCCATGTCCATTTCAAGAGAAGAAATAATTTCATCCATGGAAGAAGTTCTTGTTTCCCTCAAGCATATGTAATAGGAAAATCAGTCTCTTCATGAGTCCATTGCACACTTACAAGTAAACCAAACATTGGCAACATTTGGAAATATTCCGAAGGAGCCATAAATTAACTTGCTAGAAAAGTTTGACAACACATGTTCAAATTTTGAAGTTTTGTTAACCAAATATGTCTCATCATCCAATTTCATTAACATTGTTATCCAAATGACCAGACCCAAGTTAAATTCATTGGCACTTTATTATTAGGCACGATTTTAGCATGGTTTACATTTCTTTTGGAATGTTAATTTCCTTTTCTAAATGTCTTTAAAACATTTCTTGAAAAAATTTGTGTTTCTTTTGGTGATTTAGATAAAAAATGTACAACACCAAGCAAGTTGCCAACTCTTCACCAAGGATCGCACCCAACATCTATGCATGTTTTTGAATTCAGGTATTTAGCATGTGACATTTCATGGGATGAGGCCATGTTCGTGAACCAATTTCAGTTTAAACTTCGTGGAGATGTGAAGGACTTTATGTTGACCATGCATGATCCCACGACCTTGAGTCAAGTAATCATGCAAATTGTGCATTATGATAATCGATTTTTTGAACGTCGATAGGAAAAGTGTTGGGAACCGTCACCAACATTGAAGCAATTCATGCCACCCATGTTGCAACCCAAACATATGGTGTCTGCACCCAATGATGACCCCATGCAAATCGATAAAACATAATTCAAACCACTCACAGAACATGAGAAATAATGTCAACATGTAAACAATCTTTGTTTGTACTATGGAGAACCAGGCCACATAGTTGGTGTTTATTTAAAGAAATGTGTTCAACATGTAACACGTGCCACAACTTCTTTCATTACCCAAAGGCCAGAAGAGAAGGGAAACAAGGATGTCCAATCTCAGTAAGGACTGTGAAACTAGACCTCAATGCATCATGCATTCAAAATGGTCGTACCTTGTCTTTAGAACCAACACCTTGTTTTTTTGTTGCCCATCGTGATCAAGGGTAATAAATCCATGATTTTGTGAACCCAAACATTTTTTGACTCAAGGCATCTACATGTTTTTTCAATAAAAAGTTGGTACAACAACATAATTTGGCGTTGGTCAAGAAAACAACACCAATGGTAATTGAAGTGATCGATGGCCAGAACCTTTTTTCATGACCTGTAACGCATGAGACCAAGGTGTTAACAATAATAAATAAGTTATGCAGTAGCAAAGTTGTTTTCAATGTCATTTCATTTCCAACAAACCTTATCATCATTGGGTTATCATGGTTCATTTCGCATAATCTTAAAATGAATTGGAAAACAAGGACTCTTCATTTTGAATTAGTAAACAAAACTCGACCAAAATACAAAGCTTTTCCAACAAGCATGTTGGATTCTAAACATGATTCTCACATGAAGACACATCAACAACTAGTCAACGCATGTAAAAACTCAAATGTGAAGGATATATTGAAGGTAATTAAAGATCCAAACATTTAAAGCCTTTGTTCATGGAAGTAAGAACATTCATACAAGCATCAAAGAAGGGAACTGCATTCTTTGTGTATGCCATTCCAGCCCCTGATCCTTGTACATAACAACATGAAATCTTTGTTCAATACCAAGATTACAAAGATGTTTTTGAAAAGAAAAATGCAAACACATTACTTGAACATCGGCCATATGATTGTGCAATTAATTTGGAGGAAGGAACACAACCCTTGTTTGGACCCATCTATAACTTGTTGCAAGACGAGCTTTCGACGCTTCGATAATACATCAATGAAAATCTTGAGAAGGGGTTCATTTGACATTCCAAGTCTCTAATCGGTGTTCCAATCCTATTTGTTAAGAAAAAAGATGGATCTCTATGCATGTGTGTTAATTACCATGGACTAAATCAAATCACCATCAAGAACTAATACCTTTTGCCTTTGATTTCAAGATTGTTGGACCAACTCAGTCATGCCAAAATGTACACTAAAATTGATCTATGTAGAGCATACAACTTGGTGTGCATTCAAGAAGTTGATGAATGGAAAAAAACATTCAAAATTCATAATGACCATTTTGAATATGTTGTGATGCCCTTTGGCCTTATTAATGCACTTGTTGTTTTTCAACATATGATGAATGATGTTTTATGTGAGTATTTGGATGATTTTGTGACCAATTACATCAACAACATCCTCATTTTTCGAAGAACACGGTAAACCATGAACACCATGTACGTCTTATTTTGGAAAAGCTCCGAAAAGTTGGTCTTTATGCCAAATTGGAAAAGTGTGGATTCTATCAATCTAAAGTGGAATTCTTGGGTTATATTCTTTTTGGAAATGGAGTTCGCATGGACCTTCATAAGGTTCAAACCATTGTGGATTGGGCTACCCAAGCTTATGTTTGGGATGTTCAATGTTTTCTTAGGTTCGCCAATTTCTATCAATGATTCATTACACATTATTCCGTGATAATGACCCCTTTTACTCGTTTAACTCAAAAGGATCAACTTTTTTCCTAGGGAGTTGAAGTTGAAAATGTTGTTCAATCTTTGAAGGTCTCCTTCATGATAGCCCCACTTTTGACTCATAGGTGAAAGCATGATTGGGGGAAGCAAACTATTATCCCAAATGGTAGTTTCCATACTATCACTAACAAAATACTCAATGCCACAATGATATAAAAATATAATGAAAATTAAATGATAAAATCATAATGGTTATACACATACCTTCCTATTTTTAAAAGTATTTTGAATTTGGATACAATCACATTGTACTTTGATTGTATTTTTTTTTTTTCAATGAATGTCCTAAAATATAGCTTACCACATCACATGGAGTTAGTACTATAAAAATTTAATGTTTTTAAAAAGTTAATATTTTTCACTTACCAAGACATCTTAATGTATGAAAAAACCTAAAAAACATGCTTACGAAACATCATATTAATTTGGGATAATCCAGCAAAAATCAATTATTAAAAAAAATGTCCATTGAAAGGAGTACATAAAAAATCAGTATTTTCAATTAGAAGTTTGAAGATGAAATGTTCTTATAACTATGCTTGAAGGGATCATATTGGATTCTTAAAAACTTCAAATCCATTGGTTGAAATGACATTTTTAATTCACAAGCATAATAAATTAATTGTTTTAAAAAATTCATGTGTCTTGACACTTACACTAAATTAACCCAAATTTTGACATGCCTTAAATCATGATCCAAAAGTGTCATGTACAAAAAATTGTACCTAGATTCATTGAAAAAGGATGCATAAGTATAATGGATAACTTAATAACTTGTAATTTTTAGAATAAATTTGGTTTGGAGCTCCAAATTATGCATTCATTTAGGTAAACAAATGTAAATTTCATTGGAAATCCAAGTCAACACGGTACTAAATGAGGTTAAACTCAACAAGGACATGTTTTAACATCTTAATCATTTAACATCTTTGAAAGTAAAATCACATTAGTGCATGGGACTTTTAGTATTGCAAGTACATCCAAAATTGCAACACCTTAACATGTTTTCACCCTCATACAGACCCTTCTAAACCTTTTGTTTTGTAGACGGACGCCTTTGACTTTGCATTAAATGTCATACATTCACAACTTGTTCAATGTTTTCTTGGGTTCACTAATTTTTATTGGCAATTCATTGCACATTATTCCACGATAATGACCCCTTTTACTTGTTTGATTAAGAAGGATTAAACTTTTTCCTAGGGAGTTGAAGCTAAAAATGCCTTTCAATATTTGGAGGCTTCTTTCACAATTGCCCCACTTTTGATTCATGCAAACCCTTCAAAATCTTTTGTCTTGGAGACGAATGTTTTTGACTTTGCATTAAGTGTCGTATTTTCACAACCTAAAGAAGATAATCTTTTTCATCTAATTGGTTTCTGGTCTTATAAATTTTCTTTTATCAAGATTAATTACAAAATTTATGACAGAAAATTCTTGGTCATCGTGGATGCCTTTGAGGAATGACGTCATCTACTTGAAGGAGCTCAATGTGAAATCATTGTGTATTCTAATAATAGGAATCTCCAATATTTCATGATGACTTGTGTTAAATTGACATCAAGCTCGATGGGCATTATCCTTGTCTTGATTTTGGTTCATGATTACTTATTATTCAAGGCGATAACAAGGGAAACCAAATGCATTATCTTGTTGCTCGTACCTCGCACCTAAAAAGGGGGATTCCGCTTACAATCAACAATGTGACACCACTTTCAAACCTAGAAACCTTCAACTTCATGCATTATTGGTAATTCTTGAGGATAAGACCTTCCTTAAACACATTTATGAAAATCTAGTCAATGATTATCTTGCCATTATTGTCAGAAGTTGTTGGAAGAACCTTCCTAATGACTTTGACAAATTTGAGTTTCATGATGGTCTGTTATATCATGACGAATTGTTATACGTACCGAAAGGTTTTGCGCAACTTCAAGTTCTCCAAGCCAGAGATGACACATTGGTTACTAGTCATTTTAGATTCAACAAAACCATGGAGTTAGTGTTTCCTAATTATTAATGACTACAACTTTGAAAGTTCATGAAAAAATTTGTGGGATCATGTGATGTTTGTGCTTATGTAAAGAATCTTTGTCATCGCCTTCCTGGACTTTTTTAGCCATTATCGGTCCTTACTTCACTATGGTCTTCAATCTCCATGGATTTCATCATGGATCTTCCATGATTTAATTCATTTGATTCCATTTGTCACAAACACCATCATTCATTGTTGCATCATCGTTTGCACCAACATAGTCACATGCATCATCATTTGCATCATTACTTACACTAACATAGTCATTTGCATCATCGCTTACATCAACATAATTGTTTATGTCATCGTTTACACCAACGTAGTCACCTACATCATTGCTTACATCATTGTTAATTATTAATTAATTCTTAGTTGACTATTAGTTAGGAAGTTTTTCAAGAAGCTTCCTTGGTCAATGCACACATGGAAGCCTCTTTGGAAGTTTCCTTGAGCTAAATCCCCAATGGGGTATAAATAAGAGTAGGACCTCCCATTACTTTCAATCTATTCAACATTAGTTTGGGGTACATTTACTTGTTTAACCTTTGTTTTCATATGTCATAAAAACAAAATATTGTTTGAATCATCTTCTAGCATATATCATGTTTTTGCCTTACGTTTTTGTGTTTTCAGTCTTGGATTAGACTTAGGTTTGCATTTCTTGTGATTTGTTTTCCTTGTTGTATCTTTGGCTAAGTTTTTATTTTTGTAGTTTTTCATGCCCATGACACCATTCTAGTGGTGGTGAATTATTTCATTAAAATGGTTCATTTTATTCCCTGCAACAAATCAATAATTAATGAAAAGATAACTAAGTTACTCCTTGGTCATGTTTTTTATTATCATGGACTTCTTGAAAACATTGTTTTTAATCATGGACTTCAATTTGCATCCAAGTTTTGATAACAGCTTTTTGAACTATTAGGTGTGAAGGTGAAGTTGTCATCAACCTTCCATCTTTAAACATATGGGCAAATGAAGCGGGTCAATCAACTCTTAGAATAATATTTATGATGTACAATTAATTATCATTAAAATAATTAATTGGATCTCTTATCTATGGTAGAATTTTCTTATAACAACACAATACATTCAACAACCCACCAAACACCATTATTTGCAAATCATGGCTTACATCCCAGGTTTGACATCCAAGGTGTAGATAATGTCATGAATCCTGTAGTCGAGGATCAAATCGCGTGGCTAGTAAACATTTGAACACAACTTGTATCCAACTTTAAAGAAGTTCAAAGGCAATAAAATGTTGATGCACATCGTAAAAATCAATTAAATTTCAAGGTCAGAAATCAAATTTGGTTTCGACTACAAAACATCAAAACAACTTGATTGTTGGAAAAATTAGACTACCAAAGACTAAGTTTGTTCACCATTGTGAAATAAATCAACATAATGGCATTCTAACTCAAGCTCCCAAATTCCATGAAGATTCACCCCATGTTTCATGTTTCATTGTTGGAACCTTTGTGAGCCATATTGACATAGCCATGCGTGGTACTCTCAATTTAAAATAATTACATCAGGGATATTGGGGTGTGGCAAGGCTATTAGGGGTTTTTAACAACTTCATGTTAGAATAAAGAATGATGAGTTGTCGTGACGTGTAATGTCGTGACATTTGGTGTCATAAGGGTGTAAATCCATAGTAAACTCCACTGAACAAAAAGATTAAAACGAATCAAAAGTAGAAACTAATCAACCAAAAAGAGATGCGCACACACAAATATATATATATATATATATATATATATATATATATATAATGCACAAGAGGAGGCACGAGATGAAATTTTCATGTATTAAATTGAAAAGAAGGAAAAAAAAACGTAGTGTATGTAAACGGTGGCTGTGTAATAGCCGCCGTGAACATCTAGAAATCCAATTTGACTATGGAGGAAACTTTCCTTAACAAAGGAATTTTAGAAAAATTAACAAAGGAAGGGAAGAGCTTGGCCTTTTATACAACTGTCAATAAAGCTAAAACCCTAAACAAGCCATAACCCTAAAACACCTAATAACGTATAGTAACCTAAGAACGTACATTAACATTAAGAGCGTACATAACCCTAAAGGCATGATTGGCATGCCCGTAACCAGCCATCATGTATGAGGCCATGCATATGGGCATGACAACTATCGTGACGTTCGGTGTCGTAAAGGTGTAAATCCATAGTAAACTTTACTAAACAAAAAGACTAAACCCAGATAAAGGTAGAAATTAATCAACCAAAAAAAGATGCACACACACATATATATAATGCACAAGAGGAGGCTAAGATGAAATTTTCGTGTATCCCCCCCTAGACTTGAGTCAATAAAAACGTGGCATGGTTTGAATAGAAATCAAGGTGCTATAAAAGAACATGATGAACAATACCAAATGCCAACAAGAACTTGAATGCGCTCCAACTTGAGGCAAAATAGATGGTATCCACCATTACAATTATCGCAAAGCAACATCTGATCAACATCGTCTGTCCTTTGACATACCCGACATGGATAGTCAAGTGGAGGAATCCAAGTCGACGTGATGATGGTAGGATCCAAGTTTGGTAGGTGGTAGGGCACACAATTTTTGGAGTGATCCCAATTTATGCGTCCGTTAGTTCTTTACAACTCCAACACACCTGAAGGCATGATCGCCTTGATCCTCAAGATAATGCAACCGAAAGAAGTGTCTAAAGTATCATTAGGTTACCATTGTAAATTCACAAAATCACCAACATCAAATTGTCTCACTTTAGGTTTATAACTGCCACCTGGTGTGTCTACATATTGTAAGGTGTCTCGATGATGTGCAATGGACAAGTTCTCCATGGCCTGGGCATAACCCTTCTGAATAGAACAGCCTTCTCTGCAATGACCCAAGCCCAAGTGGCTAAGGAGTCCAAGTCCACAACTTGGTCTATTTGAGCAACAATGGAAAAGGGAGGAATGGGATGTCTCCCAAAAAGTAGAAAGTAAGGAGTGAAATGAGACAAAGAAGCGTGTTTGGACATCCTATAACCCATGACAATGTAAGGTTGGGCCCGGTCCCAATCCTCTTTGTTCCCAGTGAGGCAAATCTTTCGAAGTCCTTTCCTGCATGTTTGAACCATCCTTTTTACAAGGCCATAAGCTTGGGGATGATCCTTTGAAGTCGAGCAATGGTCAATGAAAACATGATCAAGTAGGTCTTGGAATAAAACCAGGTTGTTCATGTGGTGGAAGAACCACTCTATCGGCTCGTGGTAAGCATCGGACAAGGTGATTATCTTTCCATGAGTAGCGTTTGGACCATTGTTGTATACAATCTCGATGATTTGATGTAACTTGGGGAGGGTATTCCCCATGCTAAAGAAACCTCAGAGTGTCCAAGTCTTCCCATATATCCACAATGGGATGCTTAATCAAGTTACATTACAATAGTGCAAGATAACTAGATGCATAAGATACATGTACTGTTGGAATCTGGTCGAAGTCTTGCTTGGCTTTTGAGAAATCTTCAGTGGTAGTGAAAGGTCTCCGTGATATGGTATCCACGTTTTGATGTGTAATACTAGGTTGGTGAATAACCTTGAATTCATACTCTTGAAATATAAACGCCCAACGAACTAACTTACTAGTAAACTTATCATTGGTCATCAACCACTTGATAGACTAGTGGTCGGTATACTAAGTGAACTTGGTGCCATAAAAATAGGGCCTAAAATGTATGACGACCCATACAATAATAAAACATTCCCCTTCGTATGAAGAGTAATTGCTCTTAGCCTTGTTGTTGCTTCGAGATGCATAGGCGATAACATATTCCTTACCTTCCTCATCAAGTTGGCCAAGAACAACACCAATACCAAGAGCACTCCAATTAGTGTGTAGAATGAAGACCTTGCTGAAATCAGGTCTTCTCAGAATGGGGAACTCTGAAAGCTTTTCCTTGAGTTTGTTGAAAGCTTCCTAAGTTTTTTCACTCCATGTCCAAGCAACATCCTTCTTTAACAATGCATAGAGAGGATGAATAATAGGACTGAAGTCTTGGACATAAATCTTGTAGTAATTACATAGTGCAATGAAACTCCTCAAAGTGTGAACATCAGTAGGATTGGGCATTTCCAAAATGGCTACTACTTTGGCCCAATAAGCCATAATACCATTTGGCAAAATTTTGGGTCCAAGGTAGACTACTGAGGTGATAGCAAACTCACACTTTTTAGGATGGATTTTCATATTGACTTCGTGGAGCCTTTTGAATAATTCCTCAAGATGAACCAAGTGCTGCAAGAGTCTTTTGCTATGCACTAGGACATCATCTATGTAACACTTCAGAAAATTTACCCCTTTAATAACCTGGTCCATGACTTGCTAAAAGAAGACAAATGCATTCTTTAATCCAAAAGGCATTACAAGTCATTCCCACAACTTGTTGCTTCCATGGAATGTCATTTTTTTGCAATCTTTTGCAGCGAGCACAATCTAGTTAAAGCCTTACTTTATATTCACAATTATGAAGATGTTTGAGTTTCCAATGTTATCAAACAATTCTTCAAGGATGGGCATGGGGTACTTGTCTTAAGGTGTAACCAAGTTCAAAGGCCTATAATCCGTGCACATCCTTTTTTCAATCCATAATCCAGCTGAATCCTTCTTCGTTGGCATTATCGTAGCGGCTACGAAATCAGAACTTGATGGTTGAATGAGACCAACCTCATTGAGCTCTTTGCATCTTTCATTTACTAGTTCCCACTCATGCTTGCTCAACCTATGTCTCCTCAGATAGATGGGTGTCTCATCTGTAAGGTCTATAGATAATTGCATGGTTTTACACCTACATAAGTCTTTCATTGAAAATGCGAACACATTTTCATACTTAATTAGTAAGTTTGTGACTTGGTTTCTCTCCTTCTTAGTGAGTTGGTTTTCCATAACGAAAGGGTAGTTGGAAACACATGAAATGGAGTTGGAAAGTGTGTTTGAAGAACCTAGTGTATTGGGTTTTCCACTATCCAACTATGTAAATTCATATAAGGTTGTAATTGTTTATCTAGAAACTTATGTACCTCCAAGTGTATCAGAAACAACTTGAGTCAAATTACATGGTACCTCCTCCCCCCCAACACTAAGAGTGAAGTGTAGAGTGTTGAAGATAGGCAAGTGTATTTAGTTGGGGTGCCATGTAGTCACATCGCAAGAACTACAAGCTAATTGAATTAGTGTTAGTGTTGTGTACATTTGAAAGAATACATAGGTTACCAACAACCATGTAAGGGAATTTAGGTCCATGCCTCTCTCTAGTAGAGCGTTATGCTCCAATCTAGTCACCTTGGTGTGATTAGTAATGCTAGTTTGGAACCCCATAGCCCTTTTTCTTCTTATGGGCTTAGTTCATCTCAAGTGGCTAAAACATGACAATACATTAAGCTTGGTCCATCTTCTTAAAAGGCGTGTGCTCCTAGGAAAGAGACTGGCCCACATGTTGGTTTTCCTATTGTGTTCGCATGAAACCAAGGAGGTTTCTTTTGCCTTATAACTGGTTGGCAAGAGCTCTGATCATCTAATATGTGAGAAACATGTAGGTTCAGGTCTCTAATGGTGTATCTCAGAACCAACTGTAGAATTGAAAATGGTGCAAGGTTGGTCCACTAGTTGTGTAGTCGATGTGCATAAGAATCGCATTGTGCCATAGTGAGTAAAAGTGGCTTTCTAAAGTAATGCTTAATTAGCATGTAGTGTTCTTAAAATTTCTCCCTCTTATCAAGCTGAGAAGGGGTGTTCTTAATTACATAACCAAACGTAGGAAAAATGGATTGGGCCTAGGTGATCAATCGTACCATGTCTGTGAAAAGACTAGATCTTATGTCACTCAAGCCTTCTCCAAATCTAGCTGCTAAAAATCCTTGACATTCTTAACCTGAAATGATGAGGTCCACGAGGCCAAGTAATTCCATATGCTTCTTTTGAATTAGTTGTATGTTAGAGGGCAAAAAAATGAAACTAACCTTCCATGTGGTGGTTACAAATTGTTGTGAAAATCTGGCTATGAACTCCATCATTTTCGATGCCGCCACTTGTTTTGCAATAGGATCAATGTCTATGTAGAAATACCTCTGAACCACCATCCTTGACTGTAGTAGGGCTTTAAGAGTTGTACCAATAGCACCAAAGAGCTCTAATAATGTAATCCTTTCCTTAAGTGGTATCCAGGTGATTAGTTGACAAAGTACTGGCTTAATCGATTCACATGGCTCTCCATGTTTTCAAAACTAGACAAAGCTTTGACCAAAGGTTTATGGGCTACTTTGAACCTCTATAAAACCTATATTCTATGTTGAATGTCAATAGGAACCACCCTCAAGCTTTCAATAGCTTAGGCGTAAGTTGTCTCCTCTTCATCTCCCTCTATCCACTCATGGCTAGTTTGTTGGATGTAAGAAATAGTGTGTGTTTCCTTGAACATACAATGGTGAGCCATAGGACTATGAATCTCATGTAAATCGAAGGGTATGTATCCTAGGTGGTGGCCATCAATCTCCCAATCCACTCAGTAGTACACATACTCGAACCAGTTGTCAATTGTGAAACTTGGTGAAAACAGGCCTTTTGCCCAATGAACACATCATAACTGGTGGCATTGGTGACTAAACATCTGACCTATAAGCAAAGTTCTTGATCTGTACCTTCATTGAAGTTAAGTGCAATCAAATCTGAGCTTTCCCCAAGTACCTCTTCCATGCTCCCATTAACAATGCGAATTTGCCACATAGATTTTTGTAGTTTGGAGTCGAACATGCCCATCTTTTTAGCGAATTGAACTCCAAGAATCACTAGTTGGGCACTTGTATCAAGAAGTACCACTTTGGGTGTATGTCCTCCCACCTCGATTGTTGACTCAATATTGTCAACAATGGCAACTCCGATGGCAATGGAAGTTCTCTCACTAGGCACCACCTTAAAAAAGGAATGAAAGTCTTTATGGAAAGAATAGTTATCCACAACGCCTTTACTGAGTAACAAATCCACAAATGAGGTGTTCTTAGCTCTTTTCTAATATGTGATTGTAGAACCAGAAATAAGAGAGCCCATTAGTTTAGCCATGTTAGAACTAGTGACCAAATTACAAACGCCATCTGTAACACGTGAGCCAATCGAGTGTCCCTCCAAGGTGTTAAATGGGACCCCTATAGCATGTGGATTAGGGATTAGTAAAGAACATGATGTAGTGTTCAGGGTATCCTTTAGTATTGCAATTATGTCCCTGGTGCTTAGCTTCAAATCTTGAAAACAAAATAACGGTGTATTCACAAGTTTTTGCGCCATTTCACACATTTGAAGTTGGCACTTCATAAGCTAATAAGTGGAAAATTATGTGTTTTCCTGATGTACATGTAATCCTGGGACACGAGAATTTGATGCCCTAATACACTACTAGAAAAATACCATTTTGCAATTGTCTTATACAATTGGTTTTCAGTTGCAATCGACACTTGTAACTAAAAATTAGCCCAATTGCCTAAGACAAATTGTAGAAAAATTGCAGTTGCATCCAATAATCCATATATGACAAGTACATACGGTTGGGTTATACAGTTTCATCCACCCATATTTTAGACTAACAATTATAAATGCAACTGCATGCAACTATAGGGGTTACGTTCCCATTGCATTACATGTTAATTAGCTAACCCAATTGTATGCGAACACGTGTACTTTTATTTTGTAATTAAATATTTAGTTTTAAGAATTATTTTAATTAATCTAGATCGTCCAAGTCGTAGTCGTTGGGGTGGGGACATGTGTTGGGTTTAAGGCTTGATCAACCATGCTATGTCATTATACACGTGGGGAAGATTAGGGTTAGGGTTATAGGGTTTAACACCCATTGAATTATCAGGATCATGCCATGTGGCAACCTAGTGACCGCATAATGTAATTGCAAATGCAACTAGTATTTTGAGAGCTTAAATCGCCATGTGTCACATGGTCCTACTTTACAAGTGTTAGGGTTAGGGTTAGGGTTAGCATTTAGGGTTTTTATCATACCGTTTATAGCGTGCGACATGGCAACACAACAATTGTTTGATTTAATTACAAATGCAACTACTGGCCCATGGCATGCAACTTTTGTCATTGTTAGTTTTAAGGTTAAGGTGTGTAACTATAGTTACATGTGTAACTAGATTAGTAGCATTAACCATTGCCTTGCCCATATTGGGGTTCCTTACACACCTACACCTACTTTAACTAATGTACATTATACATATCACTTTTCTATTATACTCCCTTAGTGTTGAAAAATCAACCAATAAATATTACACACATTGATCTGCAACTTGCAATTTTGCATGTAAAAATCTGCAGTTACTTAACCAACAAATTACCCTTTGTGATAACATTGAAATTCCATCCAATGGGGTTTAATGGCCATTGTTCCAATTAGAACAACTAGGAGTCCATCACGCTATCAGGTCTATTAAACCACACAATGTCTAAAATATCATTGACACCCAAAAAAGGCCATAACTACTCATTAGGGTTTTAGGATTCAAAAATCAACTAGCTCCCGACCTATAGTGCCCCTAACTTAAGCATGTTTTCGCATTAAACAACCTTCCCATACAGTGCTTGAATCTATTACATCCTTTAATACACATTGTGGGGGATCACCATTTTCATTTGGCACCAACAACGGGGTGTTACCTTTACCTACCACAATTTCACCTAACTGGACTTGGAACCATGACTCCTTGATTGGCACCCCATGGTGGACACATCCTTGTCCTCCAACGCATGTTATCAGCCCCTTTGCTACAACCTTAGCATCAAGGTTACATAAGACAATTATTTCCCCTACTTTAAATTGCACATCAACGTCGATAAAAAACCTTCATTCAATTTACCATGAGCAACCAATTTAGGAAAATGGAATCAATTTTTGTTACAACAGTGTGTCAAACATGGCATTTTTGTTCCCTAGTTATGAACTATATAAACTCAAAAGCATGTTGGTATTAACTTACTTGTTACCATGCCTTCCCTCCTACATTCCCCACCCTTGTACCAATATTAGAACGGAGCCGACTACTCACACCTCTTTTAGGTGCTGGCATAATTGTCGCCTTTTTTTACACTTTCTGCCACATCAAATCCATCAATGAATACAAATGTGAAACCATGTCAATGATTTCCTTCATGCTTGTATGTACCTAGACCCCAAACAATGTGGGTATGTTCTTAATCTTTAAATTGTAACAAACAAAACAACAAATCTAGCTTCCACAATCTAACTTATGTCCTATTTTAGCCATGTAGTTGGTGTAATTTCCAACATCCCACACATATGCCACATTTGATGAAAAGTGCAAGATTATTCCCACAATTGAACAATCCATAGCATTGTGTAGATTCTAACTTTAATGTGTTGGTCATGTTGGGCACTTAAATCGTACCTTCGACGGTGGGCGTTGGTGGTTGCTCCTATCTACACAATCACCGCCTTTGCAAACTACTCCAACTTGAATGTCCTTCCCTAACATATTAGGATTCTGCCCCATATCCTCTCCTATTAGCACATAGTTGGGGACATGTGAAGGGACAACACCATCTATTTGTTGGCCCACCCCTTTTCCTATAGACATATGATGGGCTTTTGGAGCTAATTGTGTGGATAAAGTGGCACTTTCAACCACTGTTGTGCCTGACCCTCGTCCATCAAGATCTGAATGGAAAACCTCATGCAGGCTCTTTGCAACACCAAGAATCTCAAGGGATCTAGTCCTTGCAGTAACATCTACCTCTTCAATGTTTACGATGGCTGCAACAGTTTTTGGGT
>Ga0116231_10001584_pt1 | contig 46795 bp, 32 predicted proteins | sample S1TSphgellanicum_2_FD_89695 | JGI IMG/M metagenome (GOLD analysis project Ga0116231, IMG submission 89695) | Host-associated microbial communities from peat moss isolated from Minnesota, USA - S1T2_Fd - Sphagnum magellanicum MG | ecosystem: Host-associated > Plants > Peat moss > Unclassified... | reverse complement strand
CAGTCGGGGTCCCGACCCAATTTTTCACATTTCAAGACCCCCCCCCCCATCCACTTCATTCCTGGTTCTTTTCTCAAAAAACCTTAGGCAGGTCTGGATCCAAATTGAAATTCAGTTCTACTTAATTACACTTAATACAAAAATGAAAATAAAAATTGGGACAAAGTTTGCGATAGGTTTTTTAAAAAAAAAAAAAAGAAGGAAGTGGGGGGGGGGGGGTCTTGAAATGTGGAAAATTGGGTCAGGACCCGGACTGAAGGTTCTATCAAAAATTTTAAAATCCATAAACCAGAACCGAGGGTACTTTCCAAAAATAAATAAATAAATAAACAAGGGGCTTGTCACACTATGACCTTGCCATTTGCAATAAAAAGTATCTTAAGGCAAAAGACGAATTATGAAAACTCAAATATTTCACCATGCAAAAAATATATTAATCTTCAAAAAATCCTCTAAAAGAAACCAAATTCTTTCAAGACATTTATAACTCTATAATAACTATTAATCTCAAGTTTCAACACAAGCCAAAATATGATCTTTCAAAAAACCTCATATAAAAATAGACAAGGCTATTATTATTATTACCTAGTATGGGCCAAAATCCCTTAAAGCTAATATACTCTATAATGAATCTAAACACAATAAATACCCTTTGCCTTTGTAGGCAAAGCCAATCCTATGTATTAATTCACTAAGTCCGTCCGTCCGTCTTTTACTTATCTCTTACTTCTTTCGATTCCTGGCCCCTTTTTCTTTGGTACCCTTTTTCTTCTTCTTTTTCACAGTTTTTCTTTCTTTCAGTGTGTCTGTCTGTGACAGTTATTCAGGACCTCAATCACACACTTTTACTTCTTTACTTACCGAGTCCCGAGTCCTGAGTCCTGACCAATCCAGGTCCCAAGTCCCAACGCCCAGGCTAGGGTGCCTACGGTCAAAGAGCTGAACGGTTAAACAAAAACCTGACGTGGGCCAGGCACCGCCCAGGTGTGTGGAATCATGGGAGTAAGTATTAAACCGGGGCGGTGACAAAGCCCGGTCTCCCCACGAAGATCCAGGTCCCGGGCCATAAACCAAGCTCTTTGTCACGAGTGGAGCGGAACAGGGCCTGTGTGTTTTCGGGGGCTGTCGCCGACATCGGCCCGGGTACCTGAGCTCGGTCGTCTTTCTCCTTTCACTCTGTAGCTCGAGAAGGGAAGGGGCTTTGCACGGGCGGATTGTGTCCGAACGTCACGGGTACCCACAAGTTACATATAGTAAAGGACGTTGGGATGTGAAGCATCATTTCATCCATCTGTCCCGTCATCCATCCGTCTGATAAAGTTGAAAAGGGGACTGTAGGTTCTTTTGAAAAGAGAGAAACTGGCCAACACTGGTGGTATGAACTTGTTAGAAGGGGCAGAGAGTCATTGCCTCATGAGGCGCTTCTTTGGATAAATAAAACCTTCACTCCACGTGAAGGAGAGAGAGAGAGACTAGGGATCAATGTAGTTTTTCATTTGGTCCCACATTATTATATATATAGCCTTTGTTGGCTGACTTGCATGTGAGGAATGAGCCGCTCGTTTGTTTGGATAGCCTTCACTCCACGTGTGTGAGCGAGAGACTGGGGGGGGATCAATGTGTAGTTCTCATTTAGCTCTTTATTTTAACTGTTTCCGGTTTGAAGTTTCAACTTGCCATAAAAGGGGCAGAGTGATTTCCGCAATGAGCCACTTGTTTGGATGGCGTTCACTCCGTGTGTGATTCTGGGATCAAAATGAGGGACACATTTAGATTATCTGTAAAGTCACCCTGTCTTTAAGGCTCCTTTCACCCATTATTCCCTCTTTCACTGCCATCCGCAAAGTAAGAAGAATTTATTAAATTGCAACATGAATCGCTAAAACTCAGCGTCTAATGCACAAGATTCAAGAATTTATTAAATCGCAACATGAAACGCTAAAACTCAGCATCTAATGCACAAGATTCAAGAACTTATCAAATCGCAAGATAAAATGCTAAAACTCAGCATCTTATGCACAAGATTCGAGAGTAATTGTAGTAGCTGTACAGGTAGGAGTAGTGTAAAAAATATATGTAGTAGCAGTGGAGAGGCGTTCAGGAAAAAGGAAAGACAGGATGAAACTCAGTTTACCACCAAAATTGATGGTTTTCTCAGTTTCAACCCCGTCCTTGAATGCTAATGTACTTTTTTGCAGTGTTTATTTTTACATATCTCGCCCCTGTATGACCAAACTCAAGGTTCAGGTGTTTTCCTTACTTTCCGGATATCTCTACTGACTGACTAATTTGTAGGCTAAGGCTTGATAATGACATCCCTTGTTGTACAATCATTCTCTTTTGAATAGAACAATGTCAACACGCAATGTGACCTAGTCACCATGATTGAGGATATGGGTTTTGCTTGGAAGAGACATAAAAGTCAACTCTTAAAACAGTATATTACAAAAGAAAAACATTATCACTTCGTGAATTTATTCATGGGTCCACAATGTAAGATTTACCGAGATGACACACCAAAGAAAGCATAGATCTGTATATGATAGAAAGGTTGATTGCAACACACCACCTGATAACCAAGGAACGAGGATTGGGAAGACACGTATCAATGAAAGCATGAGTGAATCCACTGAATGTGCATGTGGCAGAATCAGTCACTCATTGCCCGTTCCCTGGCTTTTAAGTGTCCGGATCTAGAAGCAGAATCAGCACTACTGCAGAATAGGTGTCAGTTCTGCCTCTCAATGAGGCAGAAGGGGTGACTGAAAACCTCACTAGAAGAGCAGATGAGGAATTACTAAAACTAGGAGCCTGTGGAAGGAACCCTTTATAGCCTAAGGTAAGCATGGAAAGTAGGCAGGAGCACCTATGTCCAGGAAAGACAACAGGAACCCATTAGAACTGGGAAGCAAATGCATCATGTACAGGAAAAATGAAGAGAAGCAGAAGCAACATAGCAACAACCTGAGAACACTAGCAATAGAGAGATCACAGGCAGTGGTACTCGGAAATTGGCAATGTAAAGAAAGAACACTGACACAAAGGGGAGAGGAAGAAAACATAATCTTCACCTCCTTGCTTAAATTTGAGTTAGTTGCATACTGCATAACATGCAAAACTTTGCTAAGTCCCAACAGTGAAGAATGGTTTGATAGATCATCTGAAAATTCAAGGGTTTTAACTCAAGAGTTCGCCTTCTGAGGTGGGCCTTTGTGCAGACTTTGTCTTGTTGACATAAGTTGGTCAAATCTTGTAAAAGGGTGTTTGCTCCTCCTGTACCTGCAAGGTTTTCATCCAATCCAAGGAACCACCCAGGACAAGACATCAACACAATCACAAATACAAAGATTGTTTTCACACATTCCACAATAAGCCAAGAAGAACAAAGAATGGAGCCACACGAATAATGAAAAGTCAATTGTTTCACCTGCTTTAGACAATGGTTTCTGTGCATGAAGACAGAGAGTGGAACTAAAAGCCTTGTATAAGACGTGTCCCAGAAGACATGCAGGAAGTTACAGAAATAAGTGACAACCCTGCAAACCATAGTTCTGCAGTACTAACACTCACCTTAGTCACGGTGATGCAGTGATTCAAGCACAGCCAGGAGAGATTGTAGGTGAGGCACAACTGAACAAAACTCAAGAGTTTTATATGTGCTACATATTCCACATAGAGGGCTTATGATTTCGATTCCACAGCTTATGGCCAACTGCATCTGTGATCAGGAAGCCAATAATCAGTATGCTGAAAACAAAAATCAACCATGAGTGCAGACACTTGAAGTTCCATGCATTCCAAGTCCATTAGTGTTAGTTCACTGAAGAAAACTGCTACTACTTGACAAACCTTCAGAACAAACAATCAATAACATGGATTCACAAGTAAATCTCAGTGCAAAATTACATAGAATGATGATGATGATGAAGAAGCTTACACAAACATGATGAACCATGATGAACCTCCAACCTCATGGCAGATTGTGGATTTGTGCTTCAAACTCTGAAACCCATTCTACTTCCACAAAGTATCAGCGCTTTGAAGAATGAACAATCTGCAGCTTATTGCAAGAATTGAGAGGACTCTGCGAAATTGCACCTGGTAAAAGAAACCCTGCCTACCATTGTATCCACTCTGAACAAAACTAGAAATGCTCACATGGACTACAGAGATCTACTACTCAAGAGTAGCAGATGCAAACTGGAAAAGTTCAAGAGGATTCTGCTGCATTTGGGCTGACACCCACACCAGAGTAGTGTTTCTGTATCAAAATACAAAACATTAAACACTGTTTATAAGGTGACAAAAGCTTGACAGACAAAACACCACAAATCACAGACAGCCCCTCATGGGTGGGGTGTCTGTCTGATGAGAGATCAGATCAGACTGTAGCATCAAAAGAGGGTTCGAAAATAGTCCAAGAATGGCCAGGCCTGGAAGGAGCAGGCAACCAATGCCAAGAATTTTCCTGCATATTGTAAGCTACAACTCGATCAATGACATCGTCAGATATGTAGAGAAACCCATTTCTTCCGACGCAACAAAAATCCTCAAAGCTGATCTTCTTACGAAGCTCTTTCACCATAGGCTTTGGCAGCCTTAGGGTTTCAATCCACTCTCCCTTCTTCCTATCAAGCTCCCAGATACCAATGCTCTTGGGTGCTGGATAGCAGTTCATGCGCCACAACAGTTTATCCGTGCCGCCTACAAGGAGCAAGCTGCCGTTCCTTTCCACCAGATGAGGCCCAACTACACCTGCAGGTATCCGCCATCTCGTCTTGCTCCACACTCCTGTACGCAGGTTGAATCCCACGGCAAAGTAGTATCCTCTGAACCCTAGCCAATAGATCCATCCGTTGCATAGCACACCGGCTTTCGCAGCGAAGTCTGAACAACAAAACCTTCGCGGAAGCTGGCTTTTTGTCGTCCAGCTGCCTACGGCAGAATCGTAAAACCTTGTGGTCCGATCTCGATGTCGCGACTGATTACTCGCCATAAGGATCTGGTAACTGTTTGTGCTAGCGTTGTGCACCATAGCTGTGTACGTTGGTTCAACTCCAAAAGCTTCTGGTAAGAGACTTACTGCATTGAAGAGCCTCCGCAAGGGATTCACAACGTAGAGTGCCTTGGCAACCGCTCCAATCCCTGAGAGCTTCACCAGAAGCAAGCCGCCAGCCGATGCCACAAGCTCGAACGATCCTTTGTTCCGATCCAAGCTAATACACGGCAAATCGAACCACCTGTCCATCGCAGGATCGTAGGCGGGAAACGAAATGCATTCCGTATTGCAAGAACTCGGTCCTCTGGAGAGGAACCATGCATGCAGATTCGTCGTGCTGATCTTCCTCCGAAGCTCCAGGAATTTCCGTGAGCCGATCCAAGTATTCCATGACTTGCAAACGCATCGCATGCGCAAGAGACTCCCTACTGGTACATGGAGCAACGTCTTCTCCAGTAGCTCCTTGGGAAGCCGACTCCATATCCCTGGATTCATCGTGGATTCGATGCAACCGAACGACATCTTGCAAGCAAATCATCAGAGAAAAAAATGTGACCTCGTCTTCTAGATCAAAACTTTCCAGAGGAAAGTTTCACTAGCCTTCTTCAAGACAAAGAGCAAGCCAGGTCGACCGCACAAACCAAAAAGAAAAAAAAAAGAAAAAATCCAATTCAAACAGAAATCTAGCTATTAAAAAAACAGGAAATTCCAGATGTGAGAGCTTGCCATCTTTTTGCGTCGAGACAAATCAGAATTCCCAGGAACACTAGAAAAAAGAAGAAAAAACATATTCAACTCCATGAGCTTTGCCAAACCAAAGCGCAGAGATTTTTCTGAAACAGAGAGAGAAAGAAGAGTCCCCTTAAGATTTTACGAAATAATCTAATATAATTCCCGTGTATTGTGGCTGTACATCCGAAGGCGACGCAGATGCGCAGCATATCCAAACACACACCGCGAGCGACAGAAGAGCTCCCTTGTGTATGCGAGAGAAGAGCGATAGGAGAGAGACGACGGGTCACCCGGTATCTCCTCGGTCCCCCCCTCTCATTCACCGGGTGCGAGACTCTCGCTCCTTCGATGGTTGGCGGCCTGGATCGTCCCCACGTACTCCTAACTACGTCCACATGGCACGGTTACCGTCGTGGTTAGGTCACACCAAAGTAAGTTAACTTTCAATTACTGGTTCCGAGCTCAAACCAGTGTTGGGCGGTTAGAACTGGTTTGAGGGTTAGAACTTCAAACCGTCAGTTCCGGTTCCAGTTCCAGTTAGTAAACACCAGAACGGAGTTTTGGAACCAGGTTCCAGAAACGATATACCAACTGGACCTGGAACCGGTTCCGGTTCTAATATTGTGTGCAACCGGAACTGGGATTTCCCGAAGTAAAAAAGTTTTCTGGAAGAAAATGATGAGAAGGTTAACTGGAGGTTTAACTGTCAGTTAGCTGCTAGACCGGGTTTACCTGGAACGGGACCGGAACCAGGTCTCATTTGTAGAACCAAAATCAAAACCGGAACTGGAAATTTGTCTTTCGGAAGAACCGGAACGAGAACCGGATTGCCAGTTCCATTTATGTTTGGAACTGGAACTCTCAAACCAGTCTACTAAAACCCACCCCGCATCCCCACTTCATCAACTTTCCCATCCAAAACGGCTATCGTTATTTACTTTCTCATCCAAAACAAAACGTTCGTGTTTGTTGTTTGGATGATGAACTTTACAAGTCCTAGCCAACAATAAAAAGTAAATGAAACTTTTTTTCAGTAAAAAAAGTAAATTCGGAGTCCAGTGTTAATCTAAATGAAAGTTATATTTAGGACCTTAATTTGACCACCCGCCCTTTCACCGGGTGAGCTATTGGACCTCCCAAATTGTTTGCCTGGGTTTACGCAAAAGCCCGGGCCATTTCCTTGGACGGGATCTCATCCACATCCCCATAGCTGACTCAGCAAGTGCATCATCCCCAAAGCTTCCGTATCAGATCTGTCACCGACTCTGCTGGATTTCGGATGAGGAACGGGACCCACCACTTTGGTGGATTTTGGATGAGGAGTGGTCCCACTAAAATTGGAAGCTTTCCAATTTTAGCAGGCTCACTAGTTTAGTTGGTACTGAGATCCGGTTATATACGGTTATAGAAGTATTTCATACGTATCTACATTTCATTTAATTCATTTTGTGGGTATTTTAATCAAAACTGGAAACCCCAATGGTTCCTCTTGCTAACCACAGTGGTTAGCTTCCTTTTAGGTTTTTTTATTACCTACAAACCAACCAACCAACAACTCACTAGCCCTTTTTACCTATGTTACTAACCATTCCAAATGTATCTACTTACCTAGTAGTCACCTTCTATCCTACTTTTCTTACTACCTACCTACCTACCTAAACCCTAAACCCTAACAACCCACTAGTGGTTACCTATGTGATAACCATCTACATGTATCTACCTCTACTTAGCAAATTTCTCCAATTTCGGTGATGCAGAGAAGCATTGCAAAATTGTTATTGGATTCGTTGGAATTTTGAGGTTGAATGCACATGTAGCCTTAGTCGGTCAAGGGTTGAAGGTTTACATTGCTTACAGCCATCATCACAGTACTGTGCCATAGTCACATCCTTTGTTTTCATGTGTGACCCATCTGCTCCACTGCAATGTAAACCTGAGCAAGCCCTGTTTTAAAAAAAACCACAAGCAATCGTGTATACAAAGTTGTGCAAATTAGCCTCTAAGCTGAAGCTCGACCTAACACAGTCAACCCAAACAAAGTTCAAAGCCAAGCAACATATATGTACAAATAAAGAACCTCTCTCACAAGAATCAAGAAATTTTCATTCTCCTGATTAAGAAAAAGTAAAGCAAGGTTAACAACAATTCTTCAATAAGCCACAGAGAATTCCCAAGAAGGAAAGACAAAAACAAAGAACAAAGGAGCAAGAAACAGACACCAAAAAGGAACAGAAAAACAAAATTAAATGCTAAAACAGTATGAACAGTGCCGGTCTCACACCTGTTCAGGGACCATTCACAGTAGCATGTATGGTAGTGACTTCTCTATCACAAGTTCCCCACTGACTTCATCAGCTCCCTACAATCAGAAAAGACCAGTGAAAATACTAGCCTGCATAATGAGAGATCTGCTGCAAATCTGGAAGCAACAGGAAGACTCAGCCATGCTACTGGCTAGCAACAAACAACACAAGGAGATAACAAAAAACAGAAAGACACGACAGGATAGACACACAGAAAAGGACAGCAGGGAAGAACAAACACCAAAGAAAGAAAGAGCAAGAGAAAGGATTTGCTGTTCCTCAGATACTTGAAAGATACCTTTTTGTAGTGCCATGCGAACACCATCACACTGAACCTGCTTTCAGAGGAGTTTCCAGAAGACATGAGAATGGAGCGGTGTCTTGCAGGAGCTCCTTCCAAGGTGCTGCTTCAACCCTTAAGGTTGTAGGAAATGGCAATGAACCAGAAGGAACTGGATTGTGAGGCTGTTCAAGTGGCAGTTCAACTTACTTATTCTTTAAAAATGTGACCTCCAAAACTGTTGGAACAAAACAGTGGGAGATAGGAAGTCTAAAAGGTTTCAATGAAGAGTTTTGATATGCTGAAGTAGTCATCACATCTCTGAACCAAGTACTGTGAAATCTCTGCAATGGGATAAGACATGGATGATGGATGAAACCTGTGGCTCAAGGAAAGATAACATGGACATCTGGGGAACAATAACCAGGCTGCAAATAGAGGCAAGGGCACTCTGGATCTTTTCAAGCTCTTGCAAACAAAAAACACCTACTGAAAACATGACATTCAAGACAGAACTTCTCTAGATTCTCCACTTCCTCCCTTGGTATGTCTGTATGATCAATAACAACAACAAAAGCTATGATTTTGAAAACATGATGTCACACTTAGGTTCCATTGATTAAGCCACTTGCATATAATTGTCATAAAATATCTTACCTTGCTTGAGAAGAACAAAATTTGCAGCTAACAAGGAAGTCAGAAAAGCAGCTCCAACCTTCATGTGCACAAAAGCATCAAGTGTGAACTGAGATATTCTCAAGAGCTTCAACCTTGCCCATGACTATGACTTTCCTCAACCTGGGTATATGAAGACCCTATGCACCCCATCCCCAGACACTTGTAAAGCTTTCAGAAATCTAGCGATCCTTCACCTCGAAACTTATCATGTGTTGAAGGGAACAGTAATCCAGTGCCCCTTCAATATCACAGGTATGTTCACTTGCCAGCTCATATATGGAATCTATCCGTCCTGCACAGTTACCAGCAGACTATGTCAATGCCTTGGGTACTGTCCAGTCAAGCAACTCTGAACAGCACAGAAAGGAAAGCATCAGAAGAAGGTAATGATAAGGAAATCCCCAGCCTGAGTAAGGCCAGCATCAGTCATCAAAGCAACTCTGGTGAAGGCAATTTGAATGGAGAAAACAGATTTCAAGACCCTCCTCATTCTCAAAGGCAAGACTGATAAGTAATTTATCAAAAGAATAAAGAGAGTTCAAGAACCCTTCATCACTAAAGATCCCCCACTCCTTGAAGATGTTGCTTGCAAAAGCCAGACATTCAGAACATACAAGATAAATAAAAAGATTATCACACCAACCAAGCCAATCGTCCATGTCTTGATCAAACCAAAACCAGACCTCCTTACAGCACACTGCAAGCACCAAGAGTGATCAGATCATGCTCTGCAGCCTCAGAGAATACCTCATCAACCCCTCGGACCATGACAAGACCCTTGCCCTTCTCAGCACCAGGATCCACCATAGGCCACAACTTGCAACACCTGAGAAGTAATACCAAAACACACATACCAAGAGCAGCCTTTGTAACCAGTATATGTTCCACCCAAATAGATTGACAGCTTACTCCAAGTTTACATGGATAAATCACAAGCTTCAAGAAATTCCATTGATGCGTTCCCATTTGGCTTGAAAGCAAATAAATAAAAGCTTGAATGCAAAGGAAGCTCCTTAAGAGCAACACTTAGTTATCGCAACTGACAGGCATCCCGAACAAAAGCCAGAAAAGGAAATATAATGCACTATTTACTACCTTGAGATCACAGCTCACCACACTGAAGACAAAAGCTCAGGAAACCCATCAAGGTCTATATCTTCATCTCCACATATAGCTTGACAAAACTCAGCTACAGTGCTTGGCAGCATTCTGCTCAAGTCCTACATTGCAAGGTTTTAAGTGTTGGGTCAATGTCAAATCTATATGATGATGTCCACTATGTCAGTCTGAAAGTGTAAGTCTCATCTTGTCTTGTGTGGTTGGTGTTCAAAGTGTGATCATCAAAACCTTGAACTAGAGAGAGAAAGTTCAAACCCTAAGTAACAATGGTAGAATCTAATCGTTGCCGCATTTTATGTCCCAATGTGGTTTGTGCACAATCTATTGGTGTCTCTCCTGCAAAAGACATTTTATAGCAGTCAGAAGCACAACCAGAAATTATGTTGGTGAAGGCCAAAAACTGTTTACAAATCTGGTTATCAGCATGTTTTGATAGACATGTAAAATATAATAACATAGAGCAGATCCCCACAAATCTATACCAAATACAACGATATACAAACAAGCAACAAGAGCACAGTTACTTGATTCAGACAGTTGCCATTATGTTTGATCAAGTGTACACTGTCTCTCCCTCTTCCATACCTTGAGCATTTTTTGCTTGCACATTAGCTCCAGCATCCATCAGCATGAATGTGATCTCTGTGAAGTTGAACATTGCTGCCTGCAAGATACAAATAAGAGAGCAACAAAAGTACAAGTAATGACAACTCTGTTATCTGCATCACAAAATCCACAAACTCCAAACTCAGTACAAGGAAACAAGGTCACAAAGATCCTGGAGGACATGTAGAGAAAGGGCCTTACCAAATGAAGCAATGACATGCCTTGTTTGTCAAAGTAATTAGCATCCAGTCCCTGAAAACAACACCCATTGTTACATACACCATCAAGCCAGCGTAAAGAGGAATAAACTGGTCATCAATCTTTAATAAGCCCAGACGAGAGCTTGTAACAGAAAAATACCTGAGAAAGAAGATCTTTTACTGCTCCAACATCACCATTCTTAACCGCTTCTCGCAATCCCTGCCATATCACAAAATTTCCTAATCAGGCACATAATTTGATTCACAAATACGTCATTAAATCAACAGCAGAATGCTAACAATGAAGATCAGCACAGAAGCATTGGGAGGCACCAGAAAACTGCTGATCCTGAACAAACCAACATTTCTATGTCTAAACTGATATGCTGTACCTCTCCAGTGAGTTCATATGATTTTGATAGTGGATGACTGCTCCTCTGTGAGGTCTGGCCACTTTGGAAAAACAAGCTGCACCCATAAAACTCATGATAGTCAGGTCCTATAAGGTCATCTGGAACTGAACAAACTCAACAATTGAGGTGCACAAAACAACATCATAATGGTTGTTTGAAACATCATAGCTAGTACATTTTGCAGAAAACCCACACCTAGGCATAGTATTCCCATAAGATGACCCTGTTGACAATGAAGAGGAATCATTGTTTGCTGCCAAGGGTGATCTCTTTGGTTTCACTGGGATGGCTGGTTGTGGCTGAGAAGGCAACACTACCTGGCAATAGAAGGACCAAGTCAGTCTTATTATAGACTATTCACCCCAGGAAACTCCATGACACAAAAAGGCCCAATACACATAACTATGAGATTGCAAAGAAATCTCCACAACACTTTGAAGGTAACACACTAACGTGTACAGTCTTAACCTTATGACAAAGCTTCAGACCACCAACTTCATCAGCTCCCAATGGTGGGTTCATACAAGTACTTATATGAACACAAAATTTTTTGCCCAAAACTTTGGACAAACTAAGATACAAAATCTGCATCTTGAGTTCTGTCACATTTCTGGAAGCAATGGGAAGACTTGGTCATGATGTTGGTTAGCAGTACTCAAGAGACACAGCTAAAAAGAACACTCACAATGGTATCCTCGTCTAAAGAGGGTACACTTCAACTCATTGTAGCTTATCCTTGTACAAGAAAGCATCTAAGCCTTAAGTCACAGAAGCCTACATAGAGGGTAGTAGTTGGCAACTCCTGCACACTGAATATATCCTTTACAAAATGGTACAATACAAAGTAGAGGCATGGTTCAGGACTTTCAGGATCAGCATTCAAGGTTTTCTTGTTACCACAATTGAGCTCAGTTGAGGTCCAATACATCATGACCAAAAAAATTGGAAGGTACCTCTGGAGTTGGAGCTGTGCATATACACAAAGGCATCCCACATGTGCAATCAAAGGCTGGGGTGGCTGGTGGGGCAGGTGCCTCATCTTCCACTTCTTTGTCAACAAAAGATGAATCCTTGGCCAAATTTAGTTTATCAACGGAAGTGCTTAGTCCATCAACAGCCTTGCTAACAGCCTGTATGCTGGGTTTTGGCTTAACCCTGGTACATAGGAAACATGAATGCTGTCAAAAGCTAGCCTCAGTAATTCCATGTTTCTCTCAACACCAGCAACACATAGAAAGAGAAACTAAAAAGGAATTTCCACTGCAGCAGATGGGAGAGTACTTACTGGGTAGGAGTAGGATTGTAGCAGTTGTCACAAACTCGAACAGGTGAGTAGATCCCAAACTGAGGAAGAGCCTGCAGCAACAAAAAAAACAATAGCAGTAGCAACAAGCATGAAGTACCGCAACACATCCATCTGGATCAAGACAACAGCCTAGTAGTTCAGCCTCATGGTCTCGGCCATTTCTTCTTTAATTACTCTTAGATCCATCACACCCTTGGAAATCCGAACCTGCGAATTTAGTTAGGAAGCAGCAGAAACGGACTTGTACCTTTTGATTCGAGGAATGCTCGCTGCAGAGACTTCGTCCACAGCAACGACAATGATGCTGCACAGTAATGTGATCGTCAAATTTCTCAATGAAGCTGAACTTATAACAAATCGACTAACTATTCTTACCCTAACCAAATGCGCGAGCAAATGCTTCAAGATAAAAATAAAACATCCCCGTACTACGATTCAAAACGAAGACAAGAACAAAATAAAGAACAAGAGAGATATTCTACATCGACTAAGAAATAAGCGCATCGAGAGAGAGAGAGACACACACACACACACACACACAAACACATGCACAATCCATACCCTGCGCTTGAAGGTTGTGAAGTTACAGTTACAGACGCTGCACTGAGCCGCTTCCTGGTAAGGCGGAGGGTCGGCCATGACACGCTCCTCTCCCCCGCAAAGACCTCTTAAAACCTCAAGAACCCTCACCACTCTGAGCTTCCGCTATCAATTCAAGTTTTCGCCAAAGGAGAGAGCTATGGCTTCTTCAAAACGACTTCAATGCTTCCGATCAGCTCTTCGGCTGAAATCGAGCTCTCTATATGAGAAAAAGTCTGCAGATCTCGAAGAGAAAACAAAAGAAATTCCACTGCGAGAGAGAGAGAGAGAGAGAGAGAGAGAGAGAGAGAAACACCATCGAAGCTCGAAAGACGAGCTCTCACCCTACTTCTCTCCCGATTGAGGTCCCAAGTCGAGATCCCAGAATTAGGTCTTATAATGAGGTCCCATGTGAGATCTCAGAAACCAGGTCTTACAATGAGGTTCCAATTGAGATGTCAAAGACATTGTACTTTTCCACCACGGGAACTGTCCAGGGTAGATGACATTCTGCCCGGTGGAATGCCTCCTCCTCTCCTGATTGGGGTCCCAAATCGAGATCCTAAAATCAGGTCTTACAGTGAGGTCTCATTTGAGGCCTCAGAAACAAGGTCTTGCAATGAGATTCCAATTGAGATGTCAAAGACATTGTACTTTTCCACCATGGGAAGTGTCCAAGGTAGATGACATTCTGCCCAGTGAAAATATTCCCCACTTCTCTCCCGATTGAGGTCCCAAATCGAGATCCCAAATCACGACTTATAATGAGGTCTCATTTGAGATCTCAGAAACCAGTTCTTACAAATGAGTTTCCTATTGAGATCTCAAAACGATGTCCCTCAAACATTGAGATCTCAAATATGTTGTACTTTTCCACTATGGAACCGTCTGGGTAGATGACGTTCTGCCCCAGTTGAAAATTCCCCTAAACTTTGGCGAGCCTTTTTTTAGGGTGAGGAGATTTTCCAAGCAAAAAAGTTAATAATAATACCAGGCAGAATGGCAATCTGCATGGGCAGTTCCGACACGTAATCTTTCATAAGTAGTAATTCATGTCACATGTTTCAAGCAAGGCAGCTGGAGTTTTTTTTACAAGGGATGAGTGATGAGTGTTTTCCATGTACATTTTCTGCAAATTAATGACCCATAAAAGTGGGCAAAAGTTGCTAATAACTAACTATTATGGATTAGAGAAAGGGTGTCATAGATGGCCGATTCCGCCAAGTAAGCCCTTATTACGGCGAACCTTGACAACTAGGTATTACATGAGGTGGTGGCAACCTAATGGTAGTTTCGGACCAATTTTTGGCTAGTTATTGAGTTTTGACCTAGTTATCAACCCGGTTATCAATCCATTTATTGATAACCTACCAATTAATTTTTAATAATCGGTTAATAACCTAATCGATCGGTATTAAAATTTCAAATTTTAATAAGCTTCTCGAATGACCTAGTTATCATCCAAGTAGGTTATCAATCCTAAAACGCTTAACATTTTTATGATAAATGATTTTTAAAACATGAAAAATATTAATTAATTTAATTTAACTATTTAAAAACCTTTTATAACCAACTAATAATCATCCAGATAACTAAAGGTTACCACCCGGTTATTTGACCTACTTTTATGCATAACTAGTGTTTATTAATTATCCCAAAATATTGATAACCTAATTGGCATTCAAAAAATTTAATTAATATTGATAATTTAATCAACACTCGAATTTTTTTTTAAAAAAAAACACCTACCTAATGATAGATGAAAAAAAATCGATAACTAGTCAACACTAGTTTAGACATGAAGATTGCAACATCATTAAACGTAAAAATAAGAAATAATGTTCACAAACAATTCATTATGGCATTGAAATATTTAGTTCCATGGTACAAATTTGTGACATATTGAACAAATGTTTATAATGCCAACAAAAATAACAATTATTATTTTGTATTTCCTCTTCTTAACTTAAAAATCTAAGCTTCTTTGTTAATTACAAAATAATTTTAAATTGGTAACTCAAAATGTTATCAACCCACCTCTTATGACCATATCGTGTTATCAAAAAATTTGAATACTATGTGGTTCCCCTTTCATTAACCCAATCCCCAACAATATTAGAACTATTGAATGTGTGTGTTAAAGGTGAGATTACAAAAATACAAGAACTAGTGGGAAATTATTGGTAATTGAAAGCATAAATATGATTCATTTTTATTTATTTTTGTTAAGGAACATCACCATTTTGTAACAATATAGGTTGATTTGTAATTTCAAATTGTTGGTGAAAATCTTACATCTACAAACCCTGATGGAAGAACTACATAAAAGAATGACCTTAAGAGGTTTCATGGTTGAAAATAAAAGGCATTTACAATAAATGATTCGATATAAAACACAAAACAAAAAACAAATAACACAAGTCAATATTGGGAAAAAATAACTTAAATGACGACATTGTGATCGTAATGCTTGGAGAAAACATGAGAGAATAATGAAACAACATTTCAAAGGAAGCATAATTGTTTAAAAAAAACACATCATTAAAAAAAAGAACACTAATGAAAGTTGAAAGCTTGAAAGCACCATGATGAAAACATCAACAAAAAACTAAAAAATAGTAGTGAAAAAATTCACAAGAAAACTTAGTGTCAACATCAAACATTGATCACAAATCAAAACATGTGAGCAACAAAATATAGAAAGCTTGATGAAACATCAAATAAAATAGTGAAATGAAAATGCAATGAATTGATGAAACATCAAATAAAATAGTGAAATGAAATGCAATGAATTGATGAAACAATTGAGAGTAGTGATGAGCAAAAGAAATCAAGAACTTTGAAAGCTTGAAAGAGAATTCATGAACATAAGTGAAGAAGGAAAAGGAGAGCTTGGGTTAGTAGTATATGCATTTAGGAAACAAAATTATTTTAATGTTCATCATGAACAGAGGTTAACCTTTGGTGGCACCTAATTTACCTACAATTAAAAAGTTACATAGCAATGAATGCTAATAGGCATACAAATAAAATAGTATTAGCGGTTTTTAAAATGTTAGCAATATTTTTTTACGCTAACTTTTCACCTAGTGTTAACTTAACTTTGAACTCTAACTTTGTGGGCCTACCTTAAAGTGTGAATGTAACACAAGTAACATTGATGAGAAAGATCAAACCTTCTACCTATGTCGGTTTTAGTTGCATTAGAAGAAACCTTGTCCATTCCAACCAAATTTTTATGACTATTATATGATTGTTGTCCAAACCAACTAAGTTTGTGATTATGTGTGTGTTAGTCCCACATGTCCATATAGTTGCAAGTATAGATAATTATGTATGTGACTTTAGTATGGGTGCATCCACCTCCTAGTTGTATTTGAAATTACATGTTATGACTATTGGACTTTTAATTGAAAATGTACATGAAAAATTGACATATTTCATCTAGTATTTGCTTACACCAATTGATGGATGGTAATTTAGTTATATTTGCAAGTACATTAGTATTTATTGCAATGATTACATTTTATTTTTCCAATTGTATAAGGTAGCATACACCATACATGGTAGTACTAAAAAATTCAATTGAAATATTATTGATTTAATCTATTTATCATGGGTCTTAGATTTGGTATTCCATGGGTTTTCTTTGTTATTTTTTTCATCTTTTTTGCTATTAAATCCATGGCAGATAAATTTCAAACATCATTGAATAATTGAATGCAATGGGTATAACCATTGTTTTGAATATTATTCTAACCATTTTTCTAAACATTACCATCCATGTTCCAATGTCCAATGTCCATTAATAAAAATACAACTAACCAAGCCAAGATTTTAACAACATGATATTAACCCCTAAATTGTGATTACAAGCTTATGAACAAAGAACTTGTGTTTTAAAAAAATTGAAAAAATTCCACTCAACAAATATATACTTCTAAAAATATAATGGAAAAAATATGTTTTTAAAATATTGAATATATTTGAAAACCACATTGCAAAAAAGATCTTTGAATATTAAAACCTATTTTAATAGATATTGTTGAAAATTTGAAATCTATCTAAATCTATATGAAAATAATAATGTTGAAAAGATCTTTGAATACAAAAATGACTAAGACCCTTATTGATAATTAATTATTTTCTCAATAGTTGATTAAGGTTGGTTTTCATCAATGTTAATATGATATATTAGGCATGCACTTGGTATCAACATTTGTATCAAGGATCATACCAAGTTGAGGCAATACCAACAAGTAGTATGAATAATTGTCCAACCTAAAATAATATGAAATATATATGAAGTAACACAAGGTTTGCACCAATGCATGTATTATAAAGAGTAGGGACTTGAAGATTATTGGCTTCAAACCATGGCTCTATTAATTTCAATATTAATTTTTATATTTCATATTAACCAAAAATCAACATTGGACCTTAAGACTAGGACTAGGTTGCTATGAAAGTTTTAAAAGAAAATTGAATACTAATATTATATTGGTGTGTTCAAAAGTCAATATTAGTCCAATATTGATATATAATTGTGTTATACCGGCCAAAAATTGGTCTTCAACTTGACCCAATAACAAGAATAGGCTAATATGAGTTTTTAAAGACTACCCAAATACTAATACTAGGTTCATATGTTCAATGGTCAATACTAGACCAACATTGGTATTTAGTAAATATTTGATCTGGGCCTTAAATAAAATTTCAATAAATTATATTATTTAGTCGTCACAATTTAATGCTGAAAAGGGAAGAGTTAAGAAAAAAAAATGTTGAAAAAATGATTGAAAAATAGTGATTGTGTTACCTTCCCAAAAAAAATAATTACTGAAAACAAATTCACAAAGGCATTATAATAACCATATGGTTCTACGATGTACACCCAATTTATAAATTATACAATAAATAAACTTACTTATGTTTTGCTACCTAAACCTATTTTTTTCAAGTCTATTTGTAATTTTGAAATCTAGCATAAATAAAGGATAAACTATTGGGAACCATATGGGACATAAGAGAAATAGAAGAAGAGGGGAGAAACCAAAGGTAATTTTGGTCAATTTGGAACCTTGTAGCAAATGCATTGCATGGAGAACATTAAACACCCCCATTCTTTGTAAAGTGTGTTACAAAAAGGCCTATAATTTTAGTACAAGGCTTGAGTAATATCTTGAAAAGTGAAAAATAAATATGAAAAGGTCCAAAGTTTTTAGGGTATCAAAATTTTGTTAGGATGTCACCTTTTACATACTCCTATTTTATCATACATAGGACACAAAGTGTACGATATTGATGGAATTTAAAATTGTGCTAGTTGAATATATTATATTATAAAATATTTGACACTTTTTGATTCATTAATATTGGGCATCAAAATATAGAGAATTTTTTTATTATTAAAATATTAGGTTCTTTTTGTCATAAGTGATACATCTTACAAAAATTTCACCTAAAATTACACATTGTTTTTTCAAGAGATAGGAAGTAAGAACTTAGATCCTATTTCCTTCGAATGATGGGTTCAATTCCCATGAAAAGTTGTAAAACATAACACGAATTTTGTTTTACATAAGACATTAAAACATGAATCACATAGTTTAAGACATGAACCATGCAAGGCAAAAAAAATGACAAGCCCCATGATGAAGTTTGATGGGGAACTATAACATCATGAAAGATGTTAAACACTCTTTTACCAAGCAAGGTTCTACACAAACAAAGTGGTTAAGAATGCTTAGTTGCTAGGTGTCTAGTTTAAGGCTTGATTGTTTTGATCCCATGCACATAATTTAAATTTAAAAAAAATTTACTCCTTTTTTTTTTAATGTTTGGATCTATGTTTGTTGGTTATACTCTCAAGAAAGAAAGAAATGTTAAGTTTGAATACAACCCAAGACAACAAAACATGAATAAAAAAAAATTCAATAATATTCTATTTGTAGTAGGACATGTAAAACATGAGAAATTACGTAATGCAATTTGGCACAAAACCATGTAAGGCACAATAAGACAAGCTTGAAAATGTGCAAGACAAAGATGTTAAAGGTGTAATTTTAACGTCTTATTAACTAACGTCATGCACATTTAAAAAATTAACTTTGAACTCTTTATGCACCTCTACCATATGGATCCATTACATAATGGAACGCATAATGTTCATCCATCGATGACTAATTCACCAATCCATTACATAATGGAACACATATGTTCATCCATTGATGACTAATTCACCAATCCATTACATAATGGAACACATATATTCATCCATCGATGACTAATTCACCAATCCATTACATAATGGAACACATATATTCATCCATCGATGACTAATTCACCAATCCATTACATAATGGAACACATACGTTCATCCATTGATGACTAATTCACCAAACATGGATATGTATCATATATTTGTATTTCCTATTAAATTTTTTCAAAGAAATTCGATCCACACTATCCCTAGTATGCTCTTTCATTGTTTAGTAATGTAAAAATAAATACCCACCTATTATTTGTACATGTAATGCACATCATATAATGTATTAGCATATTATTTTTTGAATATTTAAAAATCCCAATAATGCATCCAAAAAAGAAACTAAAGCACTACCAGAAAAAAAAAGGGGGTTTTAAAAGTTTTTTTTCTTGTGTAAATTTGACTAATTTTGCTCTTGGAAAAATTCACCAAATTCTTATATGTCACAAAATTGGAAAAGGAGAGGAAAAAAAAAAGAGAAAATTCCCTGCTTGGTTGATATAGTTTGGAATAGAATTTTTTTTAAAAAAAAAGGAAATTCTTGCATCCAATTTCCTATTTACCTCACTGGATTTTTTAGAAATGTTTTAAAGATTTTATTTATTTATTTATTTTCCCCCAGTTAAAAGGAGTTCTCGAAACCAGCTGGCAGCTAGGTGCCCTTTTTTCGCTATCAACCTACCATTATTAGCCACGTGGAGAATGACGTGTCAAAGGATCGAGTGCACTTTTTGCCACTTGTCTTCATCTCGCGCTTCCCTGTCTTCTCGCGAACGCCGCTTTGTTGCCAAAGTCGGAAATTCCTTTCGTGATTCTGTTTTTTGTGTTTTGTGGCGAAGTGTTTTGTGGGTGGGTTTTGATTTTTGGCGTCGCTAGCGAGCGAGCGAGCGAGCGAGCGGGGACGAAGCACGCGATTATCTTGTGTCGTTACAGATTCTCGGCAGTTGTTTTTTTTTCCAAATTTTTTTTGGGGCTGCACTTTGAACTCGTCTGAGCGCCCACCCATCAAACCACATCCGACAAAAACTTTTGACGAATTCAGGACGTAAGAGAGACTTGTGCCCTCCATTAGGGTTCCTGAACAGATCGGTTTCCGAAAGGATCTCGACAAGGTTAGATCTACTGGAACAAGAACAGGCATTTGAGGAAGCTTGTTGTAATTTTGGGTTGGACACAGAAAGCGGTGATAAGAGAGTTTGATCTTTAAATCAATGTCCTTTGGGATTTGACAGGAGGATCCGAGACGGAGGTGGATCGAGCTTTGAAGTAATAAAAGTGTCTACTGGGATCATTGGCGTGCTGTTGCTGCGGATCCATTTTTGGAGTGAAGTTTTTTTAGAGAGAAAAAAATCATCACTACATGTGAATGGTTTTCTCACAACATACTTGAGCTTTCCTTCACAATGACGTAATTCTATTCGACAAACCAAAAGAGTCGGAAGGCTCTCTGTCTGCAACATTGCGATTAGGGTTGTTTCCCATCTTTCATTCTTTCCTTTTTTTTGAAGGAGAGAAGAGTATTAGGGTTTTCCTTTTATTAAGAAGAAGAAGAAGAAGAAGAAGTTAGGAATTTTCTCGGCAAGTCTGTGATGCGTTCGAGTGGTTAAGGAGGAGCAGAAGAAGTGTTGGAGCTAAGCAAGAGTGTATTTTTTATTTTATTTTACGGGTGGGTTTCTTCTGAAGTGGAAGTTGTGAAAATGTTCACCCGAGTGAGCAGAACATATGGATCCACCTTCATTGCCCTGCTATTCTTAAGCTACTTCACTCAGGGATTGAGGTGCTTCCCATGGCTTGCTATCACCTACCACTTCAAAGACTACCTGAAGGTAAAAAAAAAAGCTGCAAAATCTCCCCCCCTTTGCTGTTTCTTGTTAGTTGTTTTCAAGTACATAGCAAATCAAGAAAGGAAGCAAATCTTTGCTTGTTGACAAAGTGACCTCACAACGTCTCCACCAAGAAGGAGTCTTGTCTACAACAGACAACGGCCCAGTCGTGATTCTCTTTTGAGTTTTTCTTGCAAAATGGTGCAGCAGTTGGGGGTTTACAATCAATTACAGAATTTGACAGAGAAACTCTCATCATGTTTCATGGACTTCTATGTTGCCACAGTTCAGATCAGCTTTCTGACATCCTAGTGTGTAGCTCAATCAAATTCCTGGGGTTGTTGATAAATGAGATGGATTTCTTTTCAATTGAATTCCTCTGCTTTGAACATGTAAGGTTCCTCTGTGGGTTTAGGGTTTAGTGTTTAGGGTTGATAAAGCATCACATTTAGAACCCAAATTCTATGTTTTGAAATTTTTGGATTGATTTTGCATGTGAGCTTTGGATTTGTGAACTTGGGAGTTTTGGCTGTGGTGTGTAGGTGGATCCAGGAACTATGCAGTTTTTGATGGCATCAGCTGGTTTACCTGCAATTGCAAAACCATTTTATGGTATAATCTCAGATTCTGTCTACATTCGAGGAGCTCATCGACTCCCGTATCTCATCGTCGCTAGTAAGGAGACCCTTACCAGACTTTGGTATTGTGAGAATTAGCCAAAAAAGCTTTGTTTGTCACCTAATGAAAAATCCTAATGCAGCAGCACTTTTTGTCAAAGTAATGCAGCAGTTGTTTTGCAGTCCTGTTGGTTGTTGCTTATGATTGCCCAAAACTTGCAGATCTACTACAAGCACTGGGGTGGGGGGCAATAGCAATGCACCACGGTGTCTCATCATCAGTGCTTGCACTGACTGCTTTCCTCACTGTCACTAATTTGGGGGGAGCAATTTCAGAGGTCATGAATGATGCAATGGTGGTTGAAGCTGGGAAGAACAAGAAGGGTGGTCAGCAAGGTAGGTTTATAAGTGTTGTTGGTTTAGGATCAGAATCAAGGGTCTTTGCTGTAAGCTTGAGTTTTCAGGATTGAAAGGTTTTGCAGGATTTTTTTTCTCCATTCTGCTCCAGGCTTCTTGTGATAGAAGTTTGAGTTTTGTTGAAATTCAGGAATTTACACTAAACTCATTCTGGGTTGTCTGAAACTCCACAATTATGTGCATGAAGAGTCTGGAAGGTGCTTGTGCATGATTTAACATTTTGAGTAAAAATGTTTCATGCAGGTGAGTTGCAGTCAATTGCATGGCTGGCAATGGCATCTGGTGCCATTGTTGGGAACTTGACGGCAGGTTACGCCATGAAGATACTCACTCCTCAGGCAATGCTTACTATCTTTGTTGCACTCATACTTGTGCAAGTTCTTCTGGCTTTCTTTATTGATGAACGATCTTTTGGTCTAACACCACCCAAGCAGGATACTGATGAAAGTCAAGATCTCAAAAGCATTGATGGAAAGCAGAGGGGAATTTCAGCCATACGCCAACAGATCTCTATCCTAGCAAGTTTGCTTCGAAAGCCTGAGATTATGAGACCCATGTTGTGGTTCCTTTCCTCGTACGCAGTGATTCCGATTCTAGGAAGCTCTGTGTTTTATTTCCAAACACAGAATTTGAAACTAAGTGCATCAGTAATTGGACTGGCAAAAGTGGTTGGCCAGTTGGGGCTTTTGATCGGTAGCACACTTTACAACAAATCACTCAAAGGTGTCCCAATCCGCAGATTGTTTGCGATTGTCCAAACACTTCTTGCAGTTTGCATGCTTTCGGACATAGTTCTTGTGAAGCGGTGGAATCTTGAGCTTGGAATTCCAGACAAGTGGTTTCTGCTTGGTGCATCAGCATTTGTGGAGGCAATTGCACAGTTCAAAAACCTTCCCTTTGTGGTGCTCTTGGCTGAGCTCTGTCCACGGGGGAGTGAGGGCTCTCTCTTCTCCTTTTTTGCATCAGCACAGTGTATTGCTGGGTTAATGAGTGGGTACCTTGGAGTTGCATTGGCATCATACCTCCACATATCCACCGAGGACTTCAGTGCATTGCCACTTGGAATCCTCATCCAGGCATTATGCACTTTGCTTCCTGTTTTTGCTATCACCTTCATTGCCAGGCAACCGAAGAAGATCACTGACAGTCCTCAGCAGGTTCCAGCCACCAACGACCTTGATACCAAAAAGGAGCTCTAAGTCTCTAGCTTTTGAATCTGATGCTTCTATAAGTTGCCAGAAGACCTGATTGTGAAGTTCCAAGTTAACTTGCCACTCGCAATCACTTGTTAGGTGAGCTGCTAGTCTGGCCCAGAGTAGGAAATCATCCCTTAGGCTACAGGCGGAACTGTGAATTCATTAGGCAGGTGTAGAATAAAATGCCAACTGCCCTCACAACCCTTGTGATTTATTTAGTCTCAAGCTATCCACAATCCAGGTGTATATTGTGATATAGAAGATGCCATATTGAATCTCTGTTAATACCCTTAATTTTGACACAATACAAGGGGGACCTGGGGGGTGCACTCTCTTACGAGAAGTGGAGAGAACCGAGGGACCTTCCAGATTTTTCACTTCCACTTTTCAACACCAATCCTAAGTGATTTTTGTAGATTTGGTTATAATGCAAGACTCAATTGTAATGTGACAGTATAATAGCACCCCTAGAGCTTTCATGCATGAAAGTTTGAAGCAAGTTCCAAGCAGAATACACTCACAAGGATCCACGCATTGATCTAAAGAGCACTCTTGTATACAAACTTAGATCACAAAGGTTTTTTTCCTAACATCAGCTGAAGAAAGAAATTGCTAAATTCAGCCTAGGCACTCTTGAATTGTCCAAGTGACCTTATAGAGGATGTGCCTTGTTCCTTAACCTTGTTACAATGTTAATTCTCCTGCATTTGACATTGGGATATGCTTTGCTATATAAAGCAAATTGCTAACCAAGAATCTTTTTTTGACAGAGAGGTTAATGCAATGGTGAGTAAATTGATGCAACCTTAGATATATTGGTGAGACTGATGCACAGACCATCACAGTCCAAATGGTGGCCAACCAACAAAATGGTTCTCAAAATGAAAATGGAATGGAAAATGTTCAAGAACTCAGTGCAGGCCTCTTCAAGTTGGCTTTCAGCCTCTCAACTGCAGTTCTCAGTGTTTCCTCGTCCTTGCAAAATGCAAACCTCACCAAGTCCTTGCCATTCTTTGGATCAATGTAAAACGAACTAGGAGGAATGGCAGCCACCCCCACATCCTCGATCAAATGCTTACAAAATGCCACATCATCTTCATACCCAAATGCTCTATGATCTACCATCACAAAGTAAGTGCCCTCAGGTTCAAAGACCTTGAATCCAACACTCTTCAAACCCTCAACGAGGATATCCTTCTTGGTGCGGTAGCCACCAATTAACTCCTGGTAGTAAGAATCAGGTGCTGACAGTGCAGCAACAGCTCCCCACTGAAATGGTGCCGATGTTGAGAAAGTCAAATAAGAATGGGCCTGACGAAGCCCCCAAGTAAGATGAGGGGGTGCCACTGCCCACCCAATTTTCCACCCCGTCAAAGAGAAAGTTTTCCCCAATGAATTCATTGTGACTGTCCTCTCATACATTCCATCCAAGGAAGCCATTGACACATGCTCCCCTGTGAAAACAAGCTTGTTGTAAACCTCATCCATAAATGCAAGGGCATCATGTTTCTTACACAAGGAAGCAATGAGCTCTAATTCCCTCCGAGAGAAGACTTTACCAGTTGGGTTATGAGGGGTATTCAGTAAAATTGCTCGTGTCTTATTTGAAAAAGCAGTGCGAAGCTCCATTTCTGGGACTGCAAAATCTGGAGGCCGTAAAGTGACAGTTTTGACTGTTGCATCTGCCATAGCCAAAGTGGCTAAATAAGAGTCATAGAAGGGTTCAAACAGGATAACCTCGTCCCCTGGATTGATGAGACCTATAATGGTGGCTGCAATTGCCTCAGTGCAACCAGATGTGATGGTGACCTCTGTTTCAGAGTTGACAGTTATCCCACTTTCCTTCTTGAAACTTTGTGCAATAGCATAATTAAGCTCAGGAATTCCAAAGCCACGTGCATATTGGTTCTTTCCATCGTGAATGGCGCGGATTGCAGCATCCTTCACAAAATCTGGACCATCAAAATTTGGAAACCCTTGGCCCAAATTCACTGCCTTATGCTTCAAAGCAAGGATACTGATCTGTGTAAAAATTGTGGTCTTGAACTGCTCCAGACGCTTTGACACCTGTTCGGCCAAACCAGATGAGCCATAAATTATGTGTAGTGGAGCACTTATGTATGTGCTACATAATTGTTCAAGGGGTTGGCATTCTGAACAAACTATGCACATACTTGGAAATTACGCACTAGTTACACACTAAATATTGGATGCTCAGATCTGGAAGGTAGTCTGCCACCACACTTGTCTTCCCCTCAGTCTTGCAAAGGGAACAATGTTGATCCAGATACACATATCTATAACATTGCAGAGAAAACTCCACAACAACACTTGTAAGGTAACATGACATCACCATCACCTTCATCATAAGTAGCAGTGATGATGAGCTGCCATGACTGCATTGCTGACTTGATCAGCTCCTGACCAACTGACTGACAGTGAGTGCAGATATAAGTATATATAACAATCTGCCCGATATTGTCAGGAAAACGGTTATACAAACATCTGCAACCCTGAGTTTCTGTCATATTCCGGATACATAATGCACCATCAAGCCATTCCATATGGATATGCACTTTCTGGGCATCCTCAGCTATTTCTAAAACCTTGACCAAACCCTAAAACCCAGGTAGATTGTTCCTGGGAATTTTGTTCTGCAGCTTTTGAGAAAACGACGAGTATCAGCTTCAAAAGGCAGGTGTTCTTCGAAGATGCAAAACCCTGGTAAGCAAAAAATATATATATATAAAAGCCAAAACCTGAGAGATACAAGTAGACGCAACTGTGTTGGTCAGGAAAAATAACCTGGAGTGCAGGAGAAGCGTCCACAGGAACAGGGGAAGAAGATGGTTTGGGAACTCCAGTGTCCGTTGCGGTCGACGCAGACGCCATGGTGACGCGGATTGGCGCTCTCCAGGAAGAGGGCACCGAAACCAGCCCGGACCTCAGGGCCAGTCCCTTGGCTGTCGCCAGCGTTCTCTCCTCACCTTCTCTTGGAAAAGAAACTCCGTTTTTACAAGAAGAAGCTCGTGACAAACTCCGACATGGGCAAAAATCCTCGATCCGAGAACTCGCAGTTTTGTGAAGAGAAAACTCAATGCGCGGACGTGCCACGCTCTAAACGTGCTCGTCCTCTTCACGAGCAAAACGCCACAAGAATCCAGGTCTTGATTCGAGGTCCGTAACTAACTATTCGGACAACAATCCAGGTCTTGATTCGAGGTCCGTAACTAACTGTTCGAACGAGAATCCAGGTCTTGATTCGAGGTCTGTAACTATCTGCGCAAGAGTTTCAGGTCTTGATTCGAGGTCAGTAGTCAGTACCTACTTATTTGCTCAATAATCCAGGTCTTGATTTGAGTGTGTAACTAACTATTCGCTCAAGGAATCCAAGTCTTGATTTGACGTCCCTTTATATAGTTTGCCAGAATCCAGGTCTTGATTTGAGGTCTGCAACTATTTACACAAGGGAATCCAGGTCGTGATTTGAGGTGTGTAACTACTATTCGCACAAGGAATCCACGTCTGGATTCAAGGTCTGTAACTATTTGGCACCTCGATTGTGTCCAGGTTCAGCGCATCGGGCCCACTTGGGGGGAAAGGGGATAGGTACTCTTTTCAGGAGTTTTAACTTTTCAAACTTGTTGGGCAGTTGGCCTCTTGTCTCTGTGCAGATGACAATGTCCTTTACAGAAAAGAAGCCTCTGAGATTTTTCTTTAGCTTATTTGGAGCTACCATTAGGGCGACTTTAGACGAGGGTCCAAGGTCCAGCAACCAATGAATTCAAGCAATCTTATTGGTCGAAAGCTTTAAATTGGTCCCAAGGCCTTTAAACGAGGGTCCAAGACCAAAAAAATTGAGCATTGAAATTATTCAAAATGTAGCCTATGATAATTTGATGATTTTCAACATGTGAACTTCATATTTTCACAATATTTCATTTCACTATTTTGAGGATTATTTAATGATGAAACTGAACTTAGGGTAAGGTATTGTATTGTATTGTATTTTCAGAGTGTAATTCTCTCACCGGTTTAGAGAAACCCAAAACCCCTAGGTACTAGGTATTTCCCTCGGTAAAAAAAAACAAACTCTCCCGGGCTTCCTCCCCAACTCAATTTATTTCCTTCTTTGTTGGGTAAAAAAAAGTCCCAAATGTGACCAAATGCCATTCAATTGTCAATTTGCGATCCGTGTTACTTCACGTTATCACAGTGATGATGATTAAATTATTATATGTGAACACAATAATTTTGTTGTAATTAATTTTGGTTTTTCAAAAGATGAAATTTTATAAATTTCCTCATATGTCATTTTGTTCTATTAATATTTTTTTACATTCTTGATTTGCTAGACAAAATGCCAATGAAAGTCCAATTCATTATATAACTTCCAACAATATATAAACAAATAAATAAATATATAAATAAATAAATAAAATGATGTAAGTCAAACAACAAGGTACAAATAAACAAAAACATTGAAAAAAAAAGTGCAAAACACATGACAAAATACAAACAATTTTTTTTAATTATAATTTTTTAATTTTTTTAATGACAAATTATAATCCAAAATGATTCTGAAATTGTCACAATGACAATCACCAAAATACCCATCCTACATAAACCAGTTCAATGAAACATCATTATTGAAATTTGGTTAGTGTAAAAACTAGCCATGTAATAGAGGTTGGGCATATGATATGTCAGATTTAAAGGGAATTCAGGGTCAGGATATATATATATATATCTAAAAATTTGATTTTTAAAAAAAATTAATAAGTAGACTGAACTTTATAATTAAATATTAATATTTAATTAGTTGTTCAATTCTATGTAGAACTTTAATTTTAATTTGTTGTAAAACTTTGTAACCACATAACTTTTAGCATTGGGGAATATGCAATGTGTATTATACATGGGATTGGATCCAGTTCAAAAACCAAGTATGAAGGTTCTTGAATTCAAATAATTGTGATAAAATCGAGACCAAATGGTTCAAATTTTGGAAGAACCTGATGAAAAAATGGAGTCAATTTTGTAAAAATTAAGTTTCATTTGAAGGAAAATATTGAATGAATTTGTATAATGCAACTTGAAATGAATGCAACTCAATTGAATTTGAATTCAATTTAAATATATTTAATTGAATTCAAGGTCCCTTATAACTTTGGGGGGGCGGGTTATCAATGTTGGGCGGTTCTCATATTTTGTGAGAACCATCAATTTTGGTTCTCTCATAATATTTTAAGAATTGAACCAGTTCTCACAAATATAAGACTGGTTGGTTCTCAAAGGTGATTCTCACAAGTCAGTTATCAAAAGGTCAATTATTATATAAAAATGATTTTATTTTAAAATTATAATATTTTTATTTAAAAAAAGGAACCAAGTTACAAATAAGAAAAATTAAGTCCAATTTTTTTTTTAAAAATCAACAACAAGAAAAACTGGACAACACAATAGAAAAAATTAAAGTAACACAACAAAAAAAAAGTTGACCATCTACAAAAAAAAAGAAATCTAAGCTCAAATAATAGCAAAAGGAGCCAAGCAACAACCAAAACAACAATCTTAAAAAAACTCTCAAACACACTATATTCATTATTTAATATACTACCTAATTATAAAATATTAACATTTTTACTGCCCAAAGTAAATGACCAAAAAAAATTAAAATGATTAGGCACTTTGCTGCCAAACTAACCCAGGTACACAAATTCTGACCACTAGAAGCTTGGTTTCATCGCGTTTGGACTTGTGGTGCAAAAGTTCTTGAATATTGAATGATTTCTTCACTGAAAATTAAATTAAATTAAATTGTAGCTGAAAACTTCGGAGGAATTGGAATGTGCCTTTGATGTTGTTGGAAAGATCTTGATGAGCACGATTTAATGGAATTTATTTTGGTAAAGATTTGGATTCAGAATGTGGGAGGTATTGATTTTTAAGTGATTTGTGCTGCTGAAAATTCAAATAAATTTTATAAATAGACCTATTGCTGATGGGGCCAAAATCCCTTAAGCTATCATACTCTATAATGAATCTAAACACAATATCCTTGCCTTGGTAGGCAAGGCCAAAAATAAATAAATAAACCTTATTATGGGTCCTACACAAAGATCTTTTGACTAAGGATTTTGTTTGGGCTCAATTATGCTTGAGTTAATTATATACATTATAAAAGCTCAAAGCTCTTTTGGAAAAACCACAAAATTTTATCTCACAAGTGTCATAAGCCTTGGCTTACCCACTTGTTAGGGAAATCAAATTCTATGAAGGAGCTTTATTTGCACCAATAATCCCAGTGGACGTTTCCAGCCTCCAGAGGGCGCCATTCCAGACCAGAACGGCAAACGGAATGGAGCCGTAGCTGGTCGTTTCCGAGAACTGTGATGGCGGCGTCTGCTTCGTCTTCTTCCTCGGTTTGGTCTTTTGGTGCGTGAATTGCTCTTCCTCGCCTCGAATCGGATCGCATTTTGTTTTTTTTCAAAATTCTCAGCGGCAATCCCTACTTCAATTCTCTTGTTGTCATCCGGATGAGACTTGTGATCTCTGCTGTTTTTTTTTTTTTGTTTTTCTCGATTCCTTCTTCACAGGAAAATTGAGGGTGAATTTGTGTACAATAGCGAGCTCCTGTTTCTTTTCCCTTCTTGTTCGCATTGTTGTTGTTGTCGTTGCGAAAGGAGGAGAAGGACAACGCTCTGACACGCGGCAGAAAAGCAGTAGGACTTCTTGATGTTGCAGGTGATGATGGTAGAGAGCGAGAAAGAGAAAAGAGTCTAGCTTTCTCGAGAAGCAAAATCCGAGATGCGAAAGAGTGCGAACACTTGCACGCGGGATTTGAGATGCGAATTTGAGATTGAAGAATTTTGCGGGAAGAGGAGGATCGATCTTTCTTTGTTTCTTTTTTCTAAGGAGATCAGAGAGATATCGAAGGTGCTGTCACCAGAATCAAAGGATGATGCCTTCTTGAACGTCATTGGCGCTCTTGGCTCTGAGATCTTTGCAATCCTTCGTTGTTCTCCAGAATATTGTTACCATTTCCGTGCTGCTGCATCGTGGCCTCCTCCTCCTCCTCCTCTTCTTGCGGATACCTTTGGTTTGTTTTCCAAGACAACGACGATGATCCGAAGCGCGGATCTGGAAAGCCGGATCCGGACAGATAGTCAGGAGTCTTGACCAGAGGCGCGCCTGCAATGTTGCGCTCTTGGAATTGGAGCTGAATTCGCGGTGAGAAGCTTGGAGATGGCATGGAGAGGCCCTGAGAATAACAACCCCGGAGACGATCTCTGGAGCCTGTCTTCGTTGCTGTTTGCATCTGTAGACCTGCTCTTGGTTTCCTTAGTGTTTCTGAGCGCTGTATTCACTTTCTTCACCTCGAGCTTCATACGAATATCTGGCCTGCACATTCCTTGCTCATGCTTTGCCGCTCGTCATCGTCTTAAGCACAGACGAAATCGGGAGACGACGACAGCAGCAGGAACCCGGCGAAGCAAGTCATCGGTCAACAACAGCAACAACAATAATAGCAGCAACCAAAACGGCGGAAGTCGCCAGCAATCCTCTGCGGGAAAAAAAATGGAAGAAGCCTCCTACAATACAAGTTCTGGACTTGACAACAACAGAGATCTTGAAGAGAATGATGAGACTGAACGCCTATTGAAAGCTCTCCGAGATGAGCGTGAGGCGCAAGCTGCGTTGTATCACGAGTTGGAGAAGGAGAGAAACGCTGCAGCAACGGCTGCAAACGAAGCGATGGCAATGATAACGCGTCTTCAAGAAGAGAAGGCACTTGTGCAGATGGAAGCGCGGCAATTCCAGCGGATGGTGGAGGAGAAGACGGTTTACGATCAAGAAGCGATGGAGATTCTCAAGGAAGTCCTTGCAAGAAGGGAGGAGGAGAAAAACCAGCTTGAAGACGAGATGAGGAAGTGCAAAACAAAGCTACTTGGGAAGGACCAAGCTACAGTTCCAGAAAGAAGAAGAAATGAGACAATGCAGCCAGGGTGCAGCAGCAGAGATACTCAAGACAGAGGACTTTTCCCAATCACAACTGCTGGTGTAACAACCAAGAGGTCGACTGCAAGAGCAGCAGCAGCAGCAGCTAGGGAGACAGAGAAACCACAAGAGGCAGACTCGGTTATCAGCCTCAAGAGGAAATGGGACTCTCAGGGTACTACCGAAGAAGAAGTATTCCCTGATCAGAACAAAGGTAAGGAACCCCCTCTTCCTCCAGCAAGTTTTTCAGAACGAGAAATAGAGGAGAAGAGGCTGTCAGTGTTAGAGTATGTGTGGAAATTCGAGCAGCAATTGCATCATCATCAGCAGGGAGGTAGACAACCTCCTTCAGCTCCAACTGGTAGTAGACCTAAAAGTGCTGGTGATGAGCAAAGATCTGAAGATGAAAGGAGAAGAACCATGTGCCACCACTCAGAATCATCACCACAGAAAGCTGCAACAGTTGTCTCTGGCAAACTAGAGAAAGAGGAAAATCCGGGCGAAGATGATGAAACATGCAGGTCGATGGGTTTAGGGTTCCTAGCAGAAGCTATTCATGGGGAAGAAGATGATCTGTTCATGCAGGATATTTATGAAGTGCATAATGCATCTCATCATGAGCCTCCTAGTGTTGTCATGCAAGACACAGAGGAGAACTGTTGGGGTTGGGACTCCAGGATAAGACATCAATCAGACTTGGATCAACTAGGGAAGCTCGACCTTTTGATCTTGCATGAGGAGGAAACACAAGATAGTACCAGAGAAGATACCCACTGTCATCACTGGAGTCAAAATGTTGCATCCTTGCATGAGGTGGGGAGCTCTGGTGTTCACAGATCACATTGTGAAGAAATTGTGTGTGGTAATGAAATTCGGGAGTCTGAACCTATGATTAGAAGGGATAGTGCCAGGGCACCCTCTGTGGACAAAGAGGTTATGCATCTGACCCTTCAGCTTAAGACACTGGAGGCTGATAGGCACCTTATGAAACAGACCATTGAATCTCTCAGACGGGAAAATGGAGAGATGAAACTTCTTCAAGAGATTGCTCAGCAGTTGCGAGAGTTACGAGACATGGAACAAAAGGATTCACAAAAGCAATTGAATCCATTTCCTCTCACCTCATCATGTCAGGTTAGCCAGATTCACTCTGCACTGCTTCAATTGTCCCTGTTGGCATTGATTTGCAGTCAATGTAGTGATTAAGTAAGAAGACCTTGAATGATTTGCAGGCAAATCATCCTAAGAAGCAAAATTAAGTCCCCTTCTACTGCAAGTGCTAAGCCACAATAAGAAATTTCTATATGTAAAGTTATAAATGCATGATTGTACATCATCATGTGCAAAAGGATTTTGCCTTAACAAGTAACTTCTCTACAACTATGTAGCCATACTTGAACCATGGAATGATGATGGTGCAGAGGATTATGCAATCACTGCTCAAGTGTGCTATGGTCCATGATGTGGAAGCCTTTCAACCTGTAGCCTGTTTTGCTTTGGTGGATTGTCCTGAAGGCCTTGCTCATTTTTCAAGCTCATGGCTTCCTTCTCCTTCATTTGCTTTTGCCGGATTCTTGGTTTCTTGAGGCTGTTTTGAAGCAGATCAGGCAACTCAGTTGGTGAGGCAATGACCTGTGGCCCTTGGGATGAAACTAAACCCGTAATGGTAACTACCAAGTAGCATGCAATGCTCCTGGTCATTGATATTTAGAGCTTAATAATAGCACAAGTACTCAGATGAACAATCAGATAACTGGCAATAAGCTCTGGGCAACATGACAGACCTATGGTCTCTGAGAACTACCAGAATGCAAAGGAAATCCATGGACTTGCTACTGTTTTGTTCAGACAATGTGCTGTATCAGTTCCTGTTCGCAATTGATGCTTTTTTGGGGGTGTTCTTTTAACATGAGAAGGAGCATGCTATTAGTTAACAATCCTTGCTGTCTTTGCGTTTCATGGGGTTGGCATCCTTTTCTCTTTGTGACAGAGGAGGTTGTGAGGTCATGACAAGTGCTGTGAGGCAAAGGTCATCAACTAAAGTATTCATTGTGTGTGTGGGGTGTGTGGGGGAGGGGGGTATTTAGGGGATGATGTCATTCACCCACTTGTTCAACTCTGCACAAATCCAATTGAGCAAGTAAGTACATGTCTTGTCATCCTTCATGAACTGAGAGGATCCTTATCATGTTTGCATGTGTCTCTTCATCTTGAAACTATGAAAGGTAGTTGACACTAGATGGTTTAGTGAACTCTTCTTGAAACTATGAAAGGTAGTTGACACTAGATGGTTTAGTGAACTCTTCTGTCTTGGGCCTAGCAGCTGTTGTCACCACTCAGGCACAATCCCATCCTGACCAGAGGGAATGTCAGTGTGCTCTGCTCTGCAGGTTAGAGGATGCTCTCTTTGCTACTGCTAGGGAAGAACATTATAGTTAAGCACCAAGAACTGCACACTAATTAAGGTTCATTTGTGCATCTGCACTGCACAGGCTGGCCCATGTTTGTCTAGGAAATGTTGTTACACGTGACCACAAAGCTCATGTAGGACTTGGACACCTACTTCATTTTTCTCCAAAACCATCAACCTGCATTACACAGGTGCAGAGGGCCAACATTCCTGCTACACTGTCTGCAATCAAAGGGGAGGCTTTGGAACCTCAGCAAACATCGAATTAGCCAAATGGCTGTTGCAGACAGGTTAGGGACAGAGCTTTGGGCAGTAGGAATAAGTGCAGCCTGTTATGGAGTGCATTCTTCATCATACATGCAAGAGTTGCAGCTATGACATCTTTAGAACCAAAAGGTGGAAGGATAAGAGCCATTGATTGTAGAGTTTCAATTAAACTGTCTGCATCGACAACTAAAAATGTGTGTTGTCTCCTAGTGAAAACATCTTGTTTCATTAGTACAACGAATACCAGACATGGAATAGAGAGCTGAAGACCATTACTTCACATCAGCTTACAGCAGAAGGGTATTTTGTTGGATGTAGTTATTTGTTGTGGTTGAGAACTAAATTTGTGTTGTCTTCCCCATTCCCTGAAAGTGAAAAATCAGTGAAAGCAGTTTTATTGCAATAATGTTTTCTACATGGATTTGTTTCAGCTTACAAAGGAATGTTCTTCCACCTCCTTTTGTGGTGCCATGCATCTGGAGAGAAAATGGCGGATATTGCTTTTGCATGGCAAATGGCAGACTCCCAGTTGCAAAATAGGAACAAAAGTGCTACTCTGAGATTTACATTTTCTGTTTATATACATGGGATTAAACTTTGGGCAATCCATATGGCATAAAACTGAGTCCTATTGGGAACAACTTGAGGAACGCTTTGGGAACTTGGGAACCCTTAGGGAACTTGATGGGAACACATTGAGAACAATGAAAAAATATATTTATATCTCTCTCTTCCCCCCACCCCCTCAAAAAGAAAAAAACTGGACTGTTCATGAGTGCATGCTAAGCCTTCCCATTGAACATTGTAAAACAAAGCCTTGGTTTTCTTGCAAAACCTGCCATGTCCAAAAACTCCCATCATTTGAGACGCACAAATCTGTTGATCCCAGAATTCAGCAGCAGACTCCAACTTTCCCAGTTGGGATTCAGGCCCATAAACTCCTGGCAGCAAGATAGCCCTGTTCCAGATGGATGGGTTTTACCAAAGGCAATCTAACAGGATTTTGCTTATATTTGGGGCCCACCCACTCCTTAGACCGTGCATCCAAACCCCGCTAATCTGGACCCCCAACCCTGCAAACCATCCACGGGTTTAAGAACTCTTGGATTTCAGGGTTTAAGAAGATCTCTTCAAGAACAAACTCTTCAGCCTGAACTCTTCAATCCAGGCTGCAGGATTTAGACTCTCGGGCTATGAAATTGAAGCATTCTCAATCTGAAAATGGCCACTGTGTAACCACTCAAAATTATGCGCAGATCAAGCCCAGATTGGTTGTCCATGGCTGCTCACGCTCTTGGCCTCAGGTGCAGAGAATTTCTTGTTGAAAGACATTTGGGAAATAATGGAATTCGATGACCAAATATCAATTGTAGTAGTACTAGGACTCGTAGGAGGCAAGCTTACAGTGCTACTATTGTCGCCATCTCCACTATCCGGAGCTTCATTCCAATCTTCCTTCAGAAAAGATGAAAAAGCTTGCTACCTGTTGCTGCTGTTGCAGATCATAAATCTGTTGTCTAGCTGCATTCGTTGTTAAGGTCGAGCATGATGGGTCAGGTGCAAGTTCCAGGTGCAGGAACTGCGACTGATCATGGTCTTCGTTGAATAGAATTGGAGTGGAATTCACCACGGCAGCTGTATGTTGTTGTTGTTGTTGTTGTAGACAAGAAGCCCGTGTGACTAGCAACTGGTACAAGGCGTCGATCCGTTGCTGCACGTACTGAAGCTCGTGGATCCCGGAGCTGACGGCGACAGACTGTCGCCACCAAAAGGGTTGGCAGAGCAGCCGCTGGTTCAACTTCTTCTCAGCCGCCAGCAGCTGCAACACTTGCTTCTGCTGCTGCTCTAGAGCCTGCACCTGCAGCACCTTCTGCTCCGCAATCATGTCACAATTCTTCCTCTGCCTTCTGCTGCTTCCAGCGCCGCCGCCGTTGTCACCCTTCTCCTCCTCCTCCTCCTCCTCATCATCATCATCATCATCATCAGTGAGTCGTCCCACTGCATTACGCATCAGCAGCGTCTTCTCGATCACGCAATCTATGTAGTGATGCCCGAACGAGAACGCCTTCCTTGCCTGCGAAAACACGACGATTCCCACATGGGTTCCACACAAGATGGAAAGCTCACTTGCCTTTTTGATGAGCCCTACTGGGGCGCTTGGAGAAGCACACCTGACGCGCACTTGGATTCTCTATTCTTCTGATCTCGATCTTTGCTCTCCCACAGCACTGATGGATCTGATCGTCCCTAGATACCTATCTAGCCATGTATATCAAACTCCCAAAAATCACAAACTTCTTGGATCACAATTTGTTCAATCCCCATAGTCCTTTAGAAAATCAAATAAATAAATAAATTTAAATTATAATTTAATCTATAGTCTTTCTAAAGATCACAAACTTCTTGGATCACAATTGAATTGTGTTCGATCTGATCAACCCAACCATCCTTGACTATGCATGACAAACTTTCCAAAATCAAAAACTTTTTGAACCACGATTTGATAATGATAATCATATCTAATTGATCCTATTGTCCTTCATTATGATTGATAACGATATATATATCAAACTTTTCAAAATCACAAACTTTTTAAACCACAATTTGATGATAGTAATTGTGATCAATTTGTTATTTCATAAGTTCGTACTTCTTACACACTAAATCCCATGCCCTCCAAAACACTCACTGCAATACATAGCATTTGTGTGAAGGTCACATACTACAAAGTCACAACTAGAAATGATATTTAATTTATTACAAACTATATATCATAAACAATCTGACAAAGGTTTTTATTTTAGAAATGATATTTAATTTATTACAAACTATATATCATAAACAATCTGACAAAGGTTTTTATTTTAGAAATGATATTTCATTTATTACAAACTATATATCATAAACAATCTGACAAATGTTTTTGTTTTCCCACCCCTGCCTCAGACAACAACGTAGAAAGGAGTTATTTGTACCCCTAGGAAGCAAAGAAGAAGCTCTGCTCACTCACAATCCAGAAGAAATTAACCAGCAACCAAAAAAAAAGGAGAAACAAACAAAACATGAACTATTTGACAAAAATATGTATTTAACTAATTTCTGACTGAATTGTTAATTTTGGATTTTTTTTAATTTGATAATTAAGATCAAGTTTTTTTTTTTATTGAATTTGAGACAAAACATTCCAAATATTTATTGTTGATCATATGATGGCCCTTTTAATTTTTACTTTTCAAAATGATCACTTGTTAATTTTAAACTTTTCAAATTTTTGAATTTAACTAAATACATGATATATGTGTTGAAGCTGACCTTGTACCTTATAATAATATTTTAAACTCTAGGGAATATTGTTAAATGGAAAAACCTTCATGCACAACATGATTTTTTTTAATTAATTTAAAATATTTTTGAAGTAGGCTCATTGGTGAGGATCCCAAAATTTTAGAAGAGTCTAGGATGTAAAAGATGAAATATCAAGAGTGATTTTAAGAGTTCCTACAAAAGCTACGTTTAGTCTTATTTTATGAAATCTTGCACATGAATATGTGTTGACAAATAAAAAAATTATGGGTCCATGGATATAGCTAGTTCCTTTTAACCATTAGTCTTTAGGTGTATTTGGTTATGTTTTTAATTCAACCTTTCAAATGTGGGCAACATTAGGTTTGGGACGATTAGGTTTTGGTAGACTTGGGTTTTAATATAATTAAGTTTTGGCATCATTAAGTTTTTCCGACTATAGTCAAATTTGACAATTATGTCTCTTCTTTGATACATAGTTCATTGCATTGTTGGTTGTGCCAAATGTCAAAAAAATTAATTTGCATGAACCTTAAAACCTTCCATAGCTTGATATGTTGAATGTACTTGTTTAAACCCTAATTCTAGTTGTGCACTATTGTGTTATTGGATTGTATGTTGCCAAGGTTTTTTTTTAATGAAGTCAAGCCTTTATTCTCACAGGTAATATGTACAGATTAATTGCCACCATTTCATCACATTCATCTCATGTTTGATGTAAGGAATATAAGGATGAGAAGGCACACATTGAAGATGGAGAGTTGAATTTGAATGTGCTTGGCCATCAAACCTTATTGCATGTTGCCAACTTCTCATATTCCCACCACACTTAACAAAAGACTAATGGGATGGCCAAGTGGGTGAGGCAAGTCATTTGAACCCATCAACTTACTCTGACTTTGTCTATTAACAAAGATCTTGTCCACCTTTCAATTCCCCCAAGTTTCATAGCGTTGACATACAAGAACATTAAGGCATATGGGAACTACTTTTGAATTGATGATGAATAGTCTAGTTCATTTGTTACATATGACTTTGGTGTTGCATCTATTTTCCAATAGTCACAAGGAAGTGAAGATGATGTGCTTGGAGTGATTCAATATGTTGGGACTTTGACGGAAAATTTGCAATTAAATTATGGTCACATGTCTTCATCAAGTGTTTAAATGTTTTATTTCATTGCAATCGGGTGAAAAATGGGACTAATAATAGAAGCAACCTTACAAGCAAGATGATGCTGATTTTTTGCTTGCAAACTTTTGAAACCTATTGCATGAATTTGATGAACCTTTTTGTTCAAGTGAACCCAAAACACCATGATAGAAGGTTTGTTGAAATTTTCAATATTTGCAAAATTCATTATAAATTGTAATATTTACATAGTTCATTTCAAATTGTTATATTTGCACAATTCATTTTATATTGTAATGAAATGTTTTACTTGCATATGTGGATTTTGCAACTCTTTTTTTGGTTTGTAATTTTGTTATGTAAAATTCCAATATTCAATTATGTATATTAAACCTCTATTTTGCATTTTTGTTATTGGATGTTCAATTTTCTTCAAATATGGGTCCTTAGATCATAAGCCTATTACATTTTAAAGCTTATGATATTGTTTGGATTAGTGCATGGTTGTTTGTCCATTTAGTGGACAATGGGGTAATGGGACATGTACATGTGTATATGGTCAAACATGTAATAGTGGTCACAATTTCAAGACATTGGTAGACCCTCCAAATGACAAGACTTATTTAATGGACCCATGTGAAGTATTAATCCATGGATCTATGCGCAAAGAAGACTCATAGATGATAATACCATGGATGCTCCATGGGTAATGGCAAAGAAGACCCATGGATAAATAAAGTGAATGGATAATATTTGAATTTAAAAAACCAAAGTGTGCCATGTGTGGTCTATCATTCTTTGTACATGTGGCAACATATCCCATTATAGTTGCATCAATTGAAGATGATTTGACCCTCTAATGATCAAATAAGTGCTTGGGAATCAATTTGGTAGTTTGATTTCTAAGCTTTTCAATGGCCATAACTCCTATTGGAGATCTTTTTAATAATGTAATCTCACTAAATTATTTTATTCTTCAAGACCTTTCCAATGTTTTAAAGAAGGTCAAAGCTCCAAATTGAACAAGGTTTGATCCTTTGAACCTTTCTCCAAAACTACAAACATTTCTAGACTCCAAATTCCCAAAAACAAAAATGCACTTAAAAGTCTTGAGGACTCTCCCCCCCCTAGATTGCACTCCCACACACTTCTTGGAAAAATGTCATGAACATAAATTGCCTCCTTGCTATGTGAAAAAAATCCTACAAATTATATTTAATAGCTTGTTGTATCATTTGATGTATCATCCCCGGTGACAAGTGTTCAATAAACTTTCATTTATCTTATTTTGTGGAAGAATGCAAGACTTAGACACTAGTGCAATAACCATCAAATGTGCACTTTAACATCTCTGGTGGATGGTTGGTAGGAATAATGACTTAGGGGAAAAGGGGGGCAACAGATATGTGTATAAGGATCTCCATCCATGATAACATAGTTGGCACATGGACTGTAAACAAGATTAATGATGAATTAGTTGTTGACAACAAGCCATGGTTATTTGCAAGTAATGGCTTCATGAAACCAACATATCAAATGGAGCATATGGTTCCATTTGGCAAATTTTCAATAGTTTTCCTTCTCTTATCCATGATCTTTGTGCCCATTACATGTTTAATTAGCACGTTGTAAAAGAGTTATAAATGGGTAATATAATTTGTACAAAAGAGATTAGAGATAGTATTATGTTCAAATTACACCAAAATAGGCAGACAATTGTTGTGTGGTGGAATAGCAAACTAATCTTTGTGTACCACAAATCCCTTTGACCTTCGTTTGCACAGAAGGCAATGTGAGAAGTTGAAACGGGCTCCTATGTAGTGTGAATCATCCCCCATTCATGTGTGATACGAGGACTGCATGGTGTTGCAAGAGGGCCATCACAAGGATTGCATACATACAACCCAAAATCAATCAAGTGATAACATTCATCTTTTTTTACAAGTAGATCATTCATTTTATAAAGGGGAAGGGCACACACATATGGTAATTCAACTGATATGGCATTCAATTTTGGAATGGCTATTAAACTTGTTGAAGGTTGGAAGGAGGAAGTATATAATATTTGATTGAATATCTCATATTCTCAACCATGAAAGTAAAGAATCACATTGGAAGTCAATTCCCTAAAGGTTTTTTTTTTTGCTTCTCAGAACACACAATGGTACTTGACATATATTATGCCCCTTAGAAAAAACAATTAATTGCATAAGTGCAACAATCCTTGTTTCCATGATTGCCAAACCAGAACCCTACATTCCTACATCAAACATTTCAACTACTTACTAACATTCAATCTCTCACAGCCCAATGGTTGTACAATCCATAAAACCACCCCTTATCACCAATTATTCAATATCACGCACTACAAAACCCACTGAATTCACGCAAACAACTTGTGAACAAATGCCAAAAAGAGGGTAGAAAACACATACACTTTCATAGATTCATACACATCTCATCACATCTGTGCATATTTTTAAGATTGGGCCATGTGTCTATTGATCAGGATATGCAAATCAAGTTGCAATATGGGTTGGGCTTTAACTTGTGTGGCAAGATATGTTTTCTTTGGTTTGCCCATATATTTTTGCTCATATATTGTGCACATTTCAAAGTACCATGTATTGGCTCAGTCTATAACCAACCCATCCTTAGTGCACTTCATCCTATTATGGAACTAAGAAAATAGACACATGATCTCAAATTAAAAGAAGATGCACTCTGCTTCCTTCCAAAGGTCTTTTAAGCATAGAACACACCTTCAAAATGTGGTACTACCCTCAATACCATTATGACCATAAGAGTAAAGGTTCTGGATCACCTTTGTTCTGTGGAGCTCAGTGTTAAATTTTCTTTTACATCACACCTTAATATGCAAAGAGGCATGTGCCATTCACCATTTGTTGCTGATTAATTCAACAATTTTGTGTACATAACAAATACCTCTGCAGTAAAAAAAAAAAGAGCTAGGTATTCATGGGAGTTGCTTACTAGATGTCATCCGTGATGTAGGCTGGTATGCACACAATGCATTCACAATTTTCCCTTTAAAGCCTGCCAGAAACCAGCCATTATCTTCACCAGTGGCAAAATCCCTTGGAAAATGCTTCAACAGGGCCCTGATTTTGGCTTTAGTACTTTCAAATATGGGCATGTGTGTGAACCCTGCTCGTAGACTCCGTGCCTGCCATGAAGTGTAGGGCTCGGCACGCTCAACTCTCTCCAGACCTTCACAAGCCACTATATTGAGGATCGCACGACCATGAACCTCCTGCTCTATGATAACCCTCTCAGGATATTGAGCTGGCAGTGTAGCATCAAGTGCTTCAAACAATGTTGAATAGTGATCCAAGGCCCCCTGAAACCGGGACATAAAGAAGGGTGCATTGTAGTTTCCATTCACCACTCCATGTACAAATATCTGCAGAAAGAATGAGAAATGAGAAAAGAAACCAAATCAAAAACCAGAGGCCAAGCAGGATATGCACAGATGTACTGTCTCATATGCACCGCCAATGATCCAATTTCATCACCCATGTGACCCTTCTCATCAAATAAAGACCTCACAGAATTCAAATCAACACCGAAGTACAGACACTCAAATAGAAATGACAATGCACCATGCTAGAGGGAATCATCCAATGAGACATATTACTGGCAAGGGTGTGGCAATAACCAACCCTCCCATTAGTCATGCATTGTCATGACATAACAGGACAATGGATGAAACAGTACCTTTGGGTTCATGCTTTGAATCCTGCTCAAAATCAGATTTCGGGGGCTTGCTGCCATTACATATTCATCAAACAAATGGTGAAGTCTGTCAACACAATTGACTGCTAGTACTTCATCGCTGCGCAAGAAAAGGTGTGCTGGGGTGATTGCCTCCCATTTCTCAGCAATGGCATGGAAGTCAAAGGGCACTCCAAGTTGCTGAGCCACAGAAGCAAGCCTGCAACCAGTTTCCTGAATTCTTTCTGTGGGTTTGAATCCAGGTTTTGGCCAATCAATGCCTGAAACCAAAAATGAGGACAGAGGTCACAAATTCCACAGCTGTGGCCTCACATTTGGTGTTACCAAAACCTTGAAGGAAGCAAAGTTTTGAGTCACAATTTATCCTTGTTAGACCCATTATGAACTCAGTTCCTGAAAGCCATAGATCACCTGAGGGTTTTTATAAATGAAGAAACAAAACTTTGGTATCTCTATTGCAACTGAGCTTTCATTCAACTCAAGATGGAGAGGACAGTGCCATTGAAAAATACCTGTTATCCGAAGGTGAGGTGGCCCTCCAGGACGCTGAGAAAGATAGTAAATAAGAGATGGCCATTGCATTCCATAGAGGATACCATAATCAACTATGTGCACTCGTTTTGCATCACCAAAGGCTTGCATCATTGCCAAATTGGAGAAGAGGTAAGACATTCTCAGGAGGGGGCAACACTCAAAATAGCTGAAAAGGGCTTTCAACACTTCAGGTGCCGAGGGATGGTTGTTGTTCAGAGCTGTGTACAGCTGTCCACCTGTTCCTGTCATTCTTGCAACCTGGCATCCATTTATGACACAACTCAACAACTTTCTCCACCTGAGAAATCTGACCTTCAGCTTTCATGTCTCTTTTTGAAAATCTATACAAATACCTTCAAGCAGTGATCCCAAGAAAATACTTAAGAATCAATACTGTAACCTTCAAACAGTGAACTATGGAGAAGCCAAAAGACCCGATCAGGGACTCATGTAAGACATAATTTTTTCCAAGTACCACTGTGACAAATATTTCAACTCTCTTCAACCCATACATTCACTTTACATGAATGTGTCTTGTTCCAAGGTCAATTGTACAAGCTGCATACTCTGCTCAATGGTGGCTACTTGAGTAACAAAATGAGGAGGGCCAATGAGTAAACTGACCAGAGCCTCCATAAAATAGTGGGTCGTGCGTTGTGCTGCATTTCCAAGTGCTGATGAATGGTGGCGAAGCTCTGTAATCAGCTTGTTAGCTTCTGAGATGTCATTTTGTTCAATCAGCAGTGCACACCTGAAGTAAAATGGCATGAGCCTCACTAAATTAGGAAAACCAATGAACTTTAAATGTTACAAATTAGAACCAGGTAACTATGTGTGCCAGGTTTGCCAAAGCAATTAGGCCACAAATACTCAAAACATTGCACACAGTCATATGAAGGGACCATTGTTCTAGAATCAGAGTCAGCTGCATCCCGGTACAGCCTTGTTGTTCATGGACACAACAATTCTCATGGAGATTGCTAAAAGGAGAGCTCAAGTAGGATGAACTATTTTACATGACACGGCCATTGCCATATACTGAGGAACAAGCAGGTTCTCTCAGAGCAACAACACACCACTCGACTAATTCTGCTTTGTTCTTCACATGGATGTAAACTTTCAACTGCTGCTACTCAGTAACTTCCACTACCTTGTAGATCATACCCACAGCAATATAAGTGGAGATGTATCTGGATCTGTTGTATTAGGTCATCCTTGCTTTTCACAAAATACACAAGTGTAGTGTAGTTTGCTTAGGAGAACCCTAAAGCTGATGCATACCCTCATTGATGTGAAATGTGTACACATTGTTTAACCAAAGATCTTCTTCCCAGACACTGGCCCAGTGAACTATCCTTCCCATAGAAGCATCGATCCCTCCTTGCTCAAGAAGGTCTCTAAGAAGTTCAGCAATGAAGAAATGCTAAAAATAGGCAACATCCAGAAGAGGTGTTACCTGCAATTGCATGAGTGAAGGAAATCACAAACTTCTACTTTCATCTGTAAGGGAAGTAGAGTTTGGGGGGGAAACAGGGGAGGAACAAAGCAATAATTTACCTTCGCAGAAGATGATGTAGATCATCTGGAAGTACAGGATGTCCATTGGTAGTCCACGGGGAGCTGGTTGGCTTTGACACATGGTGGCCGTTGCCACCTCCATCTGGAATGTGTGAATGGTGAAGGGCATCTTCTGAGCATGCAGGAAGAGACTCAGAATTGAAGCTGCACTGAGACATGCTGCTCTGAGCCCCTAGTGCTGTAGCTGCCTCAGGGGGGTGCATCTCTGTCCAACTAGGCCCTTGCAAACCACTGTTTCCAGGATTCAAGTCTAGAAGTGGATCACCAGCTTCATCATTTGCGAAGCTGGTTCTTGAGCCATCTTTTTTGAGCCCATCTAAGACGTCAGCTACCACGGGATTGCTAAGAATGTGATTCAGCCAATCGTCTGAGTATAGAACTTTGTCAAGGGTTTCACTGTCAAACCGAGAAGCGTCGTCACCAGCTATCACATCCCCCAGTTCTTGCGCCATAGCTTGGTATGCACTGCTCTCCACAAACATACACTTCTTGGACTCTTGTTCCTCATCCACGAAGCTGTTCACGTACTCCTCCAAAGTGTTGGCCTCTTCTTCCGTCATGAAAAACTCCACACCGTCGAGATCTGCCAAGTCAGACGGACTTGTCGCGTCTCCTTGACGAGGTGTACTTCCTTTATCATCAGGACTAGAGTAAGCATCCTGCAAAGAAGCGAGACTAGTACTGTTTTCGGAGAAGATGTGAGAGGCGAGAACAGCAGGTGCTGCCCGCGCCAAATCCTCCGATGAATCGGAATTGTGCACAACAGGAGAGAGGGGTAGTCGATGAGCAAGGGAACTAGGAGGAGTTACACTATGTATTCTATTAGCAACGCTCTGCAGTGTGTCATGAGGGGGGAAGAGAGACGGAGACGATGACCTCAAAGCACCGTCGTTGAAGCCGACCTCGACCTCCTTCGCCTTCGGCTCTTCATCCTCTTGGAAGTAAGAAAAGAGCACAGGCTTCTTCTTCTGGGGGAGGCGCGCGGCAAGCTCCGGAAAGAGGGAAGAGAGCGATTCTAAAGCAGACTGCTGCTGCTCCTGCTGCTGGAGGCGGGGGATGCAGCTATTTGTCAACTGGCTGCTGCTAACAGGGCGCTTCTTCGCCTTGGGCGTCTGTGTGTGAAGCCATGCCTGCTGAAGCTGCACGGCAAGGGGAGACACCTCACCTCTACTTCCTCCTGATCCCGCATGCTTCATTTCTGCCTTGTACTTTGTGTATTATCTCGTCTCCACTGCAATACTGCTCAGACCGGCTTCATTCTTGTCACACAACTCCTTCTGCAGCCCCCGCTCCTCTCCGTCTCTGCTCCTTCAGTGCTGAATTCATTAGTCTGTCTGCTTTTGGTTCCTTCGTGTACATGTTCACGACTCTTCCCCCTCTCTGAGATCTACTGGAAAGCTACATGGAAGCTCGTTAAGGAAAATTCACAAATCGGGCATTAATTGTAAGCTTAGCTGCTTTTTGATTTTCAACTGTTCTGCACACATCCCATTGCCACGACTGACCTATTTATTACAAACGATTTTGGTTGTTGAGATGGAGAAGTTTTCACATCCAAATGAATGGTTGTTGAGCTGAAGAGTTTTTTGACATCTAGTTTGTAAGAACGCAACTTTGCTTTGCCTTCCTTTGAATTATTTTTTTCTTGTTTTTAATATTTTTATACATTTTTTTGAATATGTGGTGGTGTGTTTTATAAATGAAGTTTCTTGTTTTTAATATATTTATGCATGTTTTGAATATGCAATGTTCTTTATAAGTAAAAGTTTCTTGTTTTTTTTAAATATCTTTATACATTTTTTTGAATATTGCGGTGTGTTTTATAAATAAAGTTTCTCAGGGTTTTGATGATTTAAGTTTTAGTCTGGCCCATGTTAGTGTGGCGACCTGCTGCTGCTGGAGCCAGTGATTTTTTGGGTTGCGAATTTTTCGTCATTTTATGAAAGACATTCTTTGAAAAGAATATTCTGTCAGATCCCTTGTTTTTATAATTTTTGATTTAAAAAATCGCAATTTTCTTTTGCTTGGATTTTCTTTTGAAACCAACCCTTTAAGTATCTGTTTACTGTTTACAATTTTATGTCCATTTGGGATCAGAGAGTCCATTAGATGAAAGGTAGATCATGGATGACAGATTGTCCTCTGGTATTTAAATATTTGTTTACTGTTTACAATTTTATGTCCATTTGGGACTAGAGAGTCCATTAGATGAAAGGTAGATCATAGAGGACAGATTGTCCTCTGGTATTTAAGTATCTGTTTGTTTACTGTTTACAATT